>JXWR01002175.1_pt1 | contig 19115 bp, 3 predicted proteins | sample 315541 | NCBI WGS metagenome assembly JXWR01 (sample SAMN03273951, study PRJNA271842) | soil metagenome | isolation source: rice field ambient CO2 | place: India: CRRI Experimental farm Cuttack,Odisha-753006 | collected 2013-12-17
TTTTGTTAAAAAAAAGCTCTCTCGCTTTGTTTCTTTTTCTACGCTGCTATTCATCAGTTATAAAACTGTTTGCTTCCCTATTCATCTGACACATTTATTCTCATCCACATTATCCTACTCCATTTGCTTCGCATCATATACACACACACACACACACACACACGTACCACTCAGCTATTTCAGGAAGCATTCGAGTTCCCGTATTTTTTCCCTAGCATATATATAGTCTTCCCTTTATGTCTCTGTCTACTGCCGAACGCTTACTGGGGGCACAGGTGGCTAGCGAGAAGCCCGAGTCCCAGTCGCCCCAACTAGAGGCCCTCAACATCCCTATCTTTACTGCAAATATACAGAAACCTTCGTATGATGACTATCTAGATTTGAAAAATTATTCTAACGTCAGCTACAAGGACAAGTACCAGTACTTCAAATACAAACATCTCAATGACAGCCCTCCACTATTCATCAAGAAAAACTTGGCTAAGCTCAACAGAAGGATATTCGTGCAGACTCCCCTTCCCGACGACATGATTGTTCAGGATGGCGAAAACTCATTCCCAAGATACAACTACCCTCGTAACAAGATCAGAACCACTAAGTACACGCCCATTAATTTTATTCCTAAGAACTTGTTTTTTCAATTCCAAAACGTCGCTAATGGCTACTTTTTGTTCGTTGCCATTTTGGGTGCCTTCCAGATTTTCGGGGTGTCGTCTCCTGCTTTAAACGCAGTTCCATTGATTGTTATTGTCTTTCTTACCGCCGTCAGAGATGCTTTTGAAGACTCCAGAAGAGGTCTTTCTGATAATGAGCTTAATAATTCCAGAATACATTTGATTACTGGCTTGGAAAATCCCAATGTTGTCATTGACCATGTTGGGGTGTGGAGAAGATTCAAGAAGGCAAATTCTAGATTTTTCAATAAGTTGCTCTTTGAACATATCATACCCATGTTTAAGAAAAACAAAAATAAAAAAAGCAAGACCGGTGATTACGAAGAAGGAATGGGACATGACCTTACTTCTCAATTATCTCAAACCGAAACTCTCAATACTGTACAATCAAATAATACCAGATTTACCGCCAACAACCGTCTTTCCATACAAACTACCAGGGTGCTAAACGCCAGAAACAAAGTCTCTAGGCCAATTCCTGATACCGCTACCGATCCTCTCAAGCCACCATCTGGTACTGTAAAATTCAGAAATAAAGCATGGAAGGATATCTATGTCGGTGACATTGTTAGAGTCAGACAAAATGAAGAAGTGCCTGCTGATATGATTCTTTTGTCTTCGTCTCTTGAAGACCAGAACTGTTACATTGAAACCAAGAATTTGGACGGTGAAACCAATTTGAAATCAAAGACTGCAGTTAGAGCAGGTGCTGGTCTTAAATACGGTAATGATGTGGAAAGACTTAAGTTTTGGATTGAATGTGACAGCCCTAACCCAAACTTGTATGCATTCAAGGGCGCAATGCACTATCCAGACTTTGCTCATCCTGAAAAAGGTGAAAACGTTGAATCTTTGAATATTAACAATATTTTGTTTAGAGGCTCGACTTTGAGAAACACCAAATGGGTTATTGGGGTCGTTGCTTATACCGGTAGTGAAACCAAAATCATGTTGAATTCCGGCGTCACCCCTACCAAAAGATCAAGAATCTCTCGTGAATTGAACTTGTCGGTTTACATAAATTTCATTCTTTTGTTTGTCTTGGCTTTTGTTGCCGGGGTGGTTAATGGGGTTTTTTACAACAAGAAACATGTCTCAAGACTATATTACGAGTTTGAGCCTTATACTGATAAATCATCAGTTTCCGGTGTGGTGGCATTCTTTGTGGCGGTTATTTTATATCAAGCTTTGGTGCCTATTTCCCTTTATATTTCCGTGGAAATTATCAAAACAGTTCAAGCGTTTTTCATTTATTCTGACGTCAAAATGTATTATGAACGATTAGACTACCCCTGCGTTCCAAAATCGTGGAATATCTCTGATGATGTTGGTCAAGTGGAGTTCATTTTCAGTGACAAAACCGGTACTTTGACTCAGAATGTCATGGAGTTTAAAAAATGTTCGGTGGGCATGTACAGTTATGGCCAATGTTACACAGAAGCCAAAATGGGTATGCAGAAAAGATTAGGTGTTGACGTTGTTAAGGAAAAAATTAGAATGGATAAAGTTGTCGCCGATGATAAAGCCCTTATGCTTAAACTTATTGGAGATAATGCTGATTTTTTCAACAACCATGTGGACACTAATTATATTTCTCATTTGAATCCTGATGAATTGACTTTCATTAGTGCCGATTACATCAAAGCAGTACTCGACGCCAAGGATCCTCAGAAGCCTTTGAATGAATGGTTTATGACAGCATTAGGTCTTTGTCATACCGCTGTTATTGAAGAAGATCCAGAAAATGAACACAAGAAACTTATCAAGGCAGAATCACCAGATGAAAACGCCTTGGTAGGCGCAGCCAGAGACGTTGGTATCGAATACAAGGGTAAAACCAGAGATCACATGTATTTGTCCAAATACGGTATTGAATCAGAGTATAAGGTTTTGAATGTTTTGCCGTTTGATTCCACTAGAAAAAGAATGAGTATCATTGTTGAAGTTTCCAAGAATGAACTACCGGAATATGCATACACTAATGATGATGAAAAAGTTATTGTGCTTTTATCCAAAGGTGCCGATAACATCATTTTCCAAAGGTTAAAATCCAACTCTGATGAACAAACTTTGCAAAAGACCGCTCTTTACTTAGAACAGTTCTCAAAGGAAGGGTTGAGAACTTTATGTGTTGCTTACAAAGTGCTAGATTCAAACAGCTACTACAAATGGGCAGAGAGGTACCATTTGGCTAACAGTTCGGTGGATGATGATCGTGAGGAACAGATTGAATTAGTTGCTAATGAAATTGAACAAGATTTGACTCTTATTGGCTCTACTGCTATTGAAGATAGATTACAAGATGGTGTTCCAGATTCTATTGCTCTTTTGAGTCAAGCAGGTATCAAGCTCTGGGTCTTGACCGGTGACAAGATTGAAACTGCCATCAATATTGGGTTTTCTTGTAACTTGTTGGGTTCAGAGATGAAGTTGTTAGTGGTTGGCACTGGTGATGATACTCCTCAAAATGATGGTGAAGAAGTTAATTCCGATAACAACAATGTTTCTTCAAACACTTATTTTGACATGAGAGAATTTACCGATTATGAAAAAGTTGATGCTAAAGTAAGCCAATTCTTGGCTGAAGAGTTCAATATCAACTTGCGTACCGATGATGATATTGAAGATGCTATCTTGCAAGCTCAACAAAATCATGATACCCCAGAAGGCACGCATGCTATCATTGTTGATGGTGCCGCATTGACAATCATTTTTGACGAACTCAACCTTGCTTTACAAAAGAAGTTTTTGCTCTTATGTAAAAACTGTAAATCTGTTTTGTGTTGCCGTGTTTCACCTGCTCAAAAAGCACAGGTTGTTAGAATCGTTAAGGATAACTTGAAAGTCATGACATTAGCCATTGGTGATGGCGCTAATGATGTTGCTATGATTCAAGCTGCTAACATTGGCGTTGGTATTGCAGGTGAAGAAGGTAGACAAGCAGTCATGTCTTCCGACTATGGTTTAGGTCAATTCAGATTCTTGACAAGATTAGTATTGGTTCATGGTAGATGGTCTTACAAGAGATTAGCAGAAATGATTCCATGTTTTTTTTATAAGAATGTTGTTTTCACTGTGACTTTGTTCTGGTATGGTATCTATGTTGATTTCGATGGTACTTATTTGTTTGAATTTACCTTGATTATGTTTTACAATTTGGCCTTTACCTCTTTGCCAATTATCTTTTTGGCAGTGTTGGATCAAGATGTCAGTGATACTGTGTCGTTATTAGTTCCGGAATTGTACAGAAGTGGTATTCTTGGTTTGGAATGGTCTCAGTACAAATTTGTCTTTTACATGCTTGATGGATTGTATCAATCAGTGCTTTCATTTTTCTTGCCTTACTTATTATACTTTAGAGGTGGATTTGTTCACAGTAATGGGTTAACTTTGAATCACAGATTTTGGATGGGTACGATGGTAGCAACTGTTGCTGCTGTTTCATGTAACGTTTATGTCTTGTTGCAACAAAAAAGATGGGATTGGTTAAGCGGTATCATTTACGCATTTTCCATCTTGGTGGTTTTCTTCTGGATTGGTATTTGGTCTGCATCTACTTACTCTGGTGAATATTACAAAGCAGCAGCTCAAGTTTATGGAAATTTGACTTTCTGGTGTGTATTCTTTGTCGGTGTGTTGTTCAATGTTTTACCTAGATTTACTTTCGACACTGTCAGAAGATTATACAAGCCGAAAGATGTGGACATTATCAGAGAAAGAGTGGCAATGGGCGACTTTGACAAGTACTCTGATGGTTACGATCCAACTGATGCTAACGATGTTGCTAAATACAGAGTGTTATCTGACAATTTGAATGCCACTGGTGTTGCTACTACTACTGATCCAACCAGTATTGATACTTCCTCATCCGATTACAATAAGAATGGCTCTATCTTTGGCAATGATCCAGAATCTAAAGAGAGGGTCAATAAAAATTTAGCTAATGAAGGGGTTGCAAATTCTACACAGCTCAATGATATTCCATTTAGCAAAACTGATGAAGAATTATTACCCGCTGGAAATGACACAGAACGATTTCCTGCTCCTCATTTAACTGGCATCAAGGAAAATGAGGCTATTAATACTACTGCTATACCTCAAACTATTGAAAGAAGACCAACTGTGAAGGATGTTTTTAAGCATCCAATTGGCTCTATTAGAAGAAGGATGACCATTTCTAAGTCAAAGAAAGCAGCTCAAAACAGCCACTTGTCTCCATTAGAACAGATGAGAGCTAATATGATTAGAAGTGGTGAATACACTGGTAGCAGAACGTCACTTTCTACTCAGGAGCTTCCTGGTCTTTCACAAGCTGAAAGTTTGATGTCCGTTCACTCTAGACGTACCAATCGTTAGAATTTCAATTTCCACATTGTGACATTCATTCTATCTTTTTTTTTTTCACTTGCTATACTTTAATTTCTAATAACTTCTTTCACGTTCTATTTTGATTCTCTTATGTGGCTTGGTTTCACCTTTTTACCATCATTTCATTATTTTGTTTTTGTACATTTCAATTTTTTTATCTTTGTTCGTATTATTCAACACCCATATACAGTTTCTATGCTTTTTGTCTTTTTTTTTCTCTGCTTATCTTGTTTTTGTTGAAATCACTTGTTTGACTCATTCCTTTTTTTCTTTCTTATTATTAGCTTTGTGTAAATTACTTTTCATTATACTTTTGATTTTTTCCTTTTTTTACTTCATATATTATTTTTGTTTCTCTTAAGTTAACGACCTTATTCTTAGTTGAGTATACAACAACAAAAATTTGAACTTGGTTTTATTTGAATTTGTATTTCTTCGTTGCGGAGCAGTCTGTAATAACCCTTCGAGTCCAAACTCAATAGCGCGATGGAGAAGTGATAAAGAAAATGAAAGGGGGTAAAAAAAGAAACTCTTGGCGCGCTTTTCCCATGTGTGACAACACGCACGGGAAACAAGGTGCAGATTCTGCACAAATATAATTCATTGCATTCTTTAGTCTACACAAAACTCATATTTATAAGCTGACATGAAATAAAAACAATACACTTTTCTTGAAAACAAGGACAGAACCACAAAAAAAAGAAAAAAAAAAGAAAAAAAATACCGAAAGGAAAACAAAGCTGAAACTAGAGAAACAAATAGAAAAACTGACATAGTAAAGACTGATAAAAGACAAACGTAAATCAGGGTGTATCAAGTAAAAAATTCCAGAAAATTGTTAGTCTGAAATATAGTTGAGGTATGATGAAGAACGAACTCTTCTAAATATAAAATGGTAAATGTTTAGGTAATGTAAAATAAGAAATGATGATTAAAAGGACAAAAACAAAAACAAAAAGACAAAAAGGGGAGATCTCGGCAACATATCAGATGAAAACAACGATACCAGTACGATGAAATAAAATAGATAATGAATCAAAAATAAGTAAATCAGAAGATAAAATGGTCTTTGCAAGAAGGTGAAATATGGTTACAATTTTGTACAGAGAAAAATTAGATTCACCTGTGAGTCATTATTCATCAAAAAAGGTCGTGTCATGAAGATTTACTTCACATTAGTTTTTTTCTCTCAGTTTTGAAATAATTAACTACTTCTTGTTAAAGCTCAAATTGATTTTTGGAGTAGGAACATGGAATGAATAACCGCCATCATCCAATTTGTGCTTAGATTCAACGAGCCAACGCACACACAAGTGCAACAAGTACGTGAGTGATCCTAATGCTCTGAAAGCAGCAAGCACAGCCACTGACCAAAGAATAAATGCCAAGTATTTGTTCAGAGAAGTATCTTTGACACTATACACTTGGGTAACGATCATGACCAATAACATGTTACTTAATAGCCACAACAACACCACTCTAGTTCTGATATCACGGTAGTAGTCTTCTTCAGGAACTTCTTTGTCAGAAAGAGACTTGACGCCTCTTGGAGTTTGTCTTCTTGCTCTCAAATTGAATAGAATTTCTTCATATCCAGAATCAATATCAAGCTGTTCACTTGGAATTTCCACTTCCACCACTTCATGACCGGATTTGTCTGTTTTAATGATAGCTCTACCTAAATCTAAAGTTGGTTTATTTTCACCTTTAGTACCCCAAGAGACGTCGTGAGTGTTACAAAATGCATAAATCTGTAAAGTGCAGGTGTATGATGGCAACATCAAGAAGTACTGGAGTGAACTAGTAATAAGATGCCATGGGTCCAAGTATAATACCGACATGATACCGTATAAACCATAAGTTGAAAGCAAAGAAACCACAATATTTAAAAATGCTTTCGAGTCACCAGCGTCTTGTTTCTTGTCATGAATGGTCTTCCCAACAAAATAAAGGCCACAACCCATACTGTAAATCGCACATATGGTTAATATAACCATACTGATGAAATATAAATGTTTGGCCCCCTGAGGTCTGTTACCCATAGAAATGATGAAGATACTGGTTAAATCACAAAGACAAAGGTAGTTTAAAATGGTAAAGATCCAATAGCCACCATTATGTGGAATAGCGCTGGAACTGACCAATGAACCTGCCAAGAAATAGAATGCCAAATAGAAGTTACCCAAAGAGAAAAATGAAAATAACAATTGAATGAACTGGTAAAAGAACTCAACATGCAAGAAAAACTTTCTCATGACTGAGTGATCAGTTTTCCAAATTTGTCTGAAGTGTACTTGTGAGTATAGAGCAGCAAATAATGCACCATTTAACCATCTTCTTCTTTGGGAAATGAATTCTGGTAAATTTTCAGGAACATCGGTTTCACCTTTAGCCAGCTTAACATACTTAAGAACCCACTTTTCAGATTTTTTAGCCACTAATTCCCAACATAAAATTCTGTCTTCTGCCAAGTACATATTTGCAGAAAACACATCTCTGGTGGCGACCTCTGCAAGATTTTCACCTTTGAAATAAGAGTGAAGTGGGCCAGTACCATCTGCATGATTTTTCAAAGCACAGTACCTATATGCGGACAATGCACCAGGTAACACAGAAATATAACCAAAGACGCTTTCCAAAGGCTTATCTAAGATATTAGACATTTTGTATTCAAAATTTTGAGATGCCACCAATGGATTTAACAAGTTTAAGCCACCTTTTTCCTTCATTGCGATAATCTCCCCAGCAGCACCCGCAACATTAGAATCATTATCGAATGCTTTCCATAAGTGGTAAACTGCGTCTTTCTCTGGACGAGTACCAACATCCAACAAAACACAGACATTAGGATCCAACACTGGACAAATAGCATTGAACAACCATCTATGAGAGTTTATTTTCTTTTGATTTTTTTCTTTCAAACAGAATAGAATTTGCACGGGCACCATACCTTTTTCGGCACCTTGGAATTTCAAGTCAGTATCAATGGAAACTTGGGTGGTATATTCAAAAAGATGAGCTTTCACTTCTTTTGAATTAACGTAAGATTTAGCAATACCATCCTGATACACACCCATAGCAGCTAAAATTTCAAGCACACCAGGAGAGATTTTAGCTCTACCATCACTAACAATCACCACTTGAACTTTTTTCCAACCATCCTCACCCCAGACTCTGGATCTTTTTCTAGCACAAAGCTGGGCAACATTCTTCATGACAGCATGCATAGTTCTGGCAAAAGAAACTTCGTCTTCATTATACATGGTAACACAAATAACAATCTGGGTTTCTCTTCCATATTTAGCTGATCTGAGAGTGAACCCATTTTTAATGAAATCGTTAGGGTCAGAAGTGCATGCAGTGTATCTCATAAACAAAAATTCATCATCATCACGTCTTGGCAAAAAACTGGCCAACTTGGTTGGCACTGGGTTTTCTAACACCAAATTACCTCTTTCCAACTTGAATTCTTTTCTTAAGCCTTTATTTCTTCTTGGTTGCTGTGTTAGTGGAATTTCAGCATGCATTTTTCTATCAAAACTTTCAACAGCGGAAGATTGATCTAAGCTGTGGTTATTCATGGCAATAATTTTTTGTCTACCACCATACTCGTCATAGTTGAAGTCTGCAGTTGACATGGAAGATGTCATTGAGTATGAAGTGCCTAACTTATTGTCATATGCTGCTTTTTCATCGGTGCCAGAATAAGATATCGTGTCACTGTTTTCGTAGGAGTATTTTGTTTGACCATCGTCAGCCATATGCACATCTTCAAATGGACTCTGCTGATTGTCATTGAACGGGTCATATGGTACTTGGGCACCGCTATAAACATCATCATTATAGTGACTTTCAGGTCTCAAATCTGGAGCATTGTCAGCCAAATTGAACGTCCCATTAGCCTTCGCAAATGCAGTGGAGTCAAAAATCGGTTTTGGTGGGGACAAAACTCTAGAGCTAGCAGTAGTGGATCTTGAAGTTATAGTTGGAGATCTTCTCAATGGTGAACTGCTAAGGGAAGCATTATCATTATTGTTGCCGTATTCTTCGTCATCTTCCATTATTATAGAAGTGTGCTTAGCTCTTTTAGGGGACTCTAATCTAGTCCAGTTAGATCTGTTCGTAGGCAGTCTTGATAAGAAACTACTTTCTTGATTATTGTTGTTGTTCTCCATGGCAGCTTTTACAAAATTATTGCCGACCGCAGAAGAATTAAATATCGTTGGGGAAGTGGTAAAACTGGAGTTATCAGGAGCATTGTTTCTTCTGTTGAAAGATACGGTTGGTGAATACCTGCTTCTAGATTTGGAAGGGGAGGAGCTTTGAGAGAATGAATTTCTGTCACCAGTAACGCTCATTCCAGCTTCATCTTCGTCATTATTAGCAGGAAAAGCGTTGAAATTTGAAGAGTAAATCGACTGACTATACTTTTTAGGTGAGCTATTAGCCAATGTTGGTTTAGGCTGAGCTAAAAGACTTCTTTTCGAAGGGCTGGTGTTGTCATCGCCAAAAGGATAGTCATAATCCTCATCATCGAAAGGATTGGATGCCATTTCGTTGTATTGTTCACTTTATACCGTCTCAATATAAGGTGTTGATAGTTTTTGATTTGGTATGATATCAGCTAAACAAACTAGTTACCCAAAAAAGAGAAAAGAAAGAAATCAGATAAAAGTCAAGAAGAAAACAAACTGAAATCACACTGCCACTCTAAGATTGGCAGAAAGTGATATGTTTTTAAATGAAAACTTTTGGCTGACGATGTTTGTTTACTATGTCTGAGACTTTGTTTGTTTATACATTACTTTATTAGGAAAGACAAGATGAAAGTAACGTGATTCACGCCCTTTTATTTGTTTTGGATGTTGCGAGCCTTGGCGTGGCGGTGCGCAATTTTGCATTTGTATGCAGATAGTTTCTATTGTTCATTTCCCCTTTAGGGTGCCCGGAGTCTCGAACTGCCCTACGATCCGTGAAAAGCAAGCGGTTGCAACATGTCTGAGTGAGTAACATTAAAAAATAATTTATTTTAATTTCAGCATCAATATGATTTTGCATACAGCATACTACAGTATTTCCGTAAAAACGTAACTTGCATTCTGGTTCGTAAAAGCTTTTACTGTGATCTAGCTTTCATAATCAAAAGCCTAATAGTCCAAGTCCATCAGACTCGATGGTTTGGCAGCTATCAGATTTTTCTCAGCTGTAATAATTTCTTCTCTGACTGCCCCCACCAGCTGTTGGAATAACTGATGAAGGATTAGTTCTTCTTTCTCTGGGTTCACAACATTTTCTGAAATGTCTAAGTCTTCGTTGCCTTGTTCATTCTGCTCGTTATGTTGAATAAATGTATCATACTCTAATTTTTTAGCAAAAGCATCGTCAAATAGAAGTTTGTAGTGACGTTGAACGTACGTCGTAAGCGAGGTATAGTAAGACTCTTGTGAGATTTGAGACTTGATATTTGGCCAGTCTAGTTCATTCAAGCTTTTAAGCTTAGCTGCTGATGTGTCCCCAGATAAGTGATTTTCTCTGAGCCTGTGTATTAAGTATTTTTTAAATGTTGATTTCTTCACTTCGAATCTCGACTCAAGAGAGTATTTTTGCTTTTTCAAATCATTCAAATTCTGTTTAACCAATAACGAATATATGCGTCCAAGCTGATCTTGGAAAAATTTCAAATTTTCTTCATTGTCACTGATGTTGGGCAATTGCTCTCCTTTGCTAATAAGTCCTAAAAACTCTTTTTTAGAATGTGTAAGGATATTGAAATTTTTTTCTACCAAGAAATTAAAAACGATGTCCTTTTGAGCCCTTAACAATATATGCTGTTCCTCTATCAAGTCCCAGAATAAGTGTAAAGGTAACAATGATGATCTTCCTAGTAGGTTCTTAAAACTTTCCTCGTTCTTAATAAACGGATATATGTCTTGAAAAGTAGTGTTAATAGTTATTAAATCATTATTTTTCATTTCGTTCAATAATTTTTTATACTCGTCTCTAGCAATTCTATCGCTTCTGAAATTTTTAGCAGATAAGTCCTCAACTTTCTTTTTTATGTCGTTTTCATAAATAGCATACTGTTTAGAGTAAATTTTCAAAATATCCAACTTGTTTAATCTTTTAAAATTCTTATTCTGCTTTATTCTTTGATCATTTGCAATGATTTCAAGTACATCATCCCAATTGTAACTAATAGTGAAATTATTTTTGAGAGTTGAATCAAAGTACTCCTGAAATTCTGACAAGGCCTGAAGTTTCAATTTATGCTCTTCGTCATCATGCTGTTTGCGTAGAACATTCACATAATCAAGAAATATATTTTTCTTTTCCCTCTCAGACAATATAGAATGGTTATATATCGGCTCATCGCTTATCAAATGCCTTATTGTCTTCCATCTAGTATAATATTTTATGTTTTTTGAATGACTTTGCAATAACTTTTTGAAATCGTTTTGAAACTTTTCCTTAGAATTGCTGACTTTCAAAATCTCCTTTCTAGACTTTTCGATCAAATATTCCTCGTATAAATTTTTTTTTGCTAGTGGGTCACTTATAAGCCAGTATCTCGGATCAGTGATAAGGCTATCCATAACTTTTTGAAAAGACCAGGTAGTGTCAACCCCGTTTTCTTCCAAAAGATCTTTGAACCTTCTCTGCTGAGCACCATTTGAATCATTATTTGAGCTGCCACCAACATTCACCAAAGCAGTATCTCTAGCAAAGATCTTCTCGTAGTTGAGCTTTTTCGATGCTTTGCTTGATGTTAAAGGCTGATAACTTTTGTTTTCTTGTTTGTCTTCTTTCGGTTGAGGACTCGATTCTTTATTTTCAGTCATTACCACATCACTACCGTCTGATTTCTTTTCATCCTTGATAGGAAACTCCCACGTTGTTTGCTTCGTTTCAAGGTTGTAATAATAGTACTTCTTGTTCTCTTTTGAGAAGTACTGTTTCCATTGTGACTTTTCCAATAACTCATCCTGGCGAGTATACAATTCCTTGGGCTTGTCCCACGTAGACTTTTTGGTCTCACTGTTGTAGTAGTAGATCCTACCGCTAGAATCTTTTGCTTCTCTCCACGTCATTGTGCCTGTTCTGGATGCTCAATATGCTATAATTTTTGACTCTCGTCCACTATGAGCAATACACTTGTTTCCATCTATGTTAAGCGCTGAGCTGAATTTTGAATATTTTTTTGTATTTTTCGAAAGTCAGCCGGGTACTGGTGCATCGCAGTGCCGATATGCCTTATATTTTGTGCGCGCCTCATATTCAAAATGCCAAAAGGTGCTATATATAGCGTTTGGAATAATATATTTGGACTAGACACACATACAACTTCTTGTATAATGATATCAAATGGCGTTTAGCGTGCTAAGTTCTGATGAAATTACAGTGGTGTTTGGCCTAGATTGGATTTTAATCCTTCTAGTGTTTGTGACACTAATGTTTTATTTCAATCGACTCATTGGATCGTTATTAACATTTGCTGCAAAAGTATTATTATGGAACCAGTTCAAAATATCAATACACTTTCAAAGCTTCAAAGTATCCTTACTTGCGGGAAGAATATTTGTCAAAAATTTTTCCATAGTCACAAAAGATTTTACGCTATGTATATTGGAGGGAAATTTAACTTGGCGATATTGGTTTTTAAACGTGAGAGACTCAGAATATGGCCTCAACAATTACAAAGACAGTGCCGAAGAGTCAACTACTAATGCTAAGAGAGGAATACAGAATGAGAAGTTACCATCGCGATTTTTGATACAAATAGATGGCTTAGAGGTCTTTGTATACAATAGGACCTATGCCTATGACTATGTTTTGGAACAAATGAAAAAACAGGCTACTGACGATAATGAATATGTTTCAATCAACACAGGCGGTAGTAATTTAGAGGAGACTTTCACCTCTGGCCTTAAAAGAAGAATTCGAAAAATGAGCATGAATAACTACAACGACTCCGAAAAGAGTGCTGATTCATCTTTACATGATCATAAGTTGAACCAGGAATCACAAGAAGCATCGGACGACAGCTCTTCGTTTTTTGGTTTGATGAGCTTCTTGCCAATAGAATTTTCTGTTCACAAATGTGGGATTGTTATTGGCAATGAAAATACCTCATCTATTGTTGTGAGCTCTTTTGATAGGGCCTTGGGAAGCTTTGACATTGGTTCAGCGGCTAATCCTATCCTTGATTATTACAGACATAATATTAAACTTCAGCTCAAAAATTTGCATATACAGCTAAAACCCAATGTTAATTACAGAGAACCTATCAGTTCATCTTACTTAAACAGTAACAATTTCAACATTCATGAAGAATACATAAAGAAAAGAAAACAAAGGAGGTTTAGAAGATATAAAAACTTGTGGAAGGAGTTTGTTAACGTGCTGCAAAAAGTATTACCAAGATACAAAGATACGCAAATCAATGGAGAATCACAAAGATTATCCATGGATAATGACTGGAGAGGGCTTCCACAATATCTAGATGATGAAGACGATCACTTGCTCAATGATTACAATAATCTTAAAAATGAACTTTCTCAAGAATATGCCATTTATAGAACTATTGTTGATGCGGACAAATGCGATGTTTTGTACTTCTACGATATTCCGGGAAAGGTGCATTCTAGCAATAGCATAGTGCCTCCAACTGTGGGGCCTAATGTTGGAAACGGTGGCGAGGCTCCTAAGACTGGGGTTGAAATTGAACTTTGTGAGTCTACAATTTATTATGGACCATGGGCTGATAGGCAAAGAATTTCGCTTTACAAATACTTTTTCCCTCAAGCGAATAACTACGTGGATTGCAAACCAACGGAAAAACTTTCTGTTGGTGATACAAGAATTTATACCAATTTTGATTTTTCAGTTGAATTTGTTGACGATAAATCTATTATCAGAGTTCCAATGCGCGAATTTAGTAAAGACCTTTTTAATTCATTGAATAAGTCGAAGTCCAGCTCTGCAGAAAATAAGCTAGATTTGGATTCAAAACGCAAAAGGGCCAAAGAAACAAAAGATAGCACCAAAAAGCCATTTGCTTGGATTGAGTTAAAGCTCTTTAAGCACAGTTTAGTCAGTGCCAACACAGAGTATGAAAGGAGTGAACAGGGCAGTAATGTTGATCTTGAGGTATTGATTAAAAGCCCTGAGCTTAGATCATCTATAAATCATGATATATTTTATCGGGCTAAAGATCACTTCTTGAAGGTTGGCATCAATTTTCCACTTAAGTGGAAAGACATTACCATTTGGAATGTTTACAATAAGTCAAATCATGGTGACCTTTTCTTGTTAAGAGAGCATGTTTCACTTCTCACCGATCTACTAAATGACTTTGCTACACCTGAAGCCTCTTTGCAAAGCAATCCTAGTGAAATGATTAACTCATATAACTCCTTCAGGCCTTATGAATATAAAATACATTGGAACATCATGGATGGGATAAGACTTTTTCTCAACGTCAACAGCCAAAATATTATTAATAATCCGTTAGACTTCAATGACAACACATACATATCGTTCCAGACAAATGAAATAGATATATATCTACTGGTCCCAATGCATAATGTTTACCAGAAGTGCAACTCTATTGACTTTTCAGTTGAATCAAAAAGACTATCGTTGATTTTAGAAACACCTTCTTGGAACACATTGAATACGTTTTTGAAAAATAAAGAATTGGCTAGGGGAACAGACTTCAAGGTGGAGGGTTCTTACACATACCATAGCAGCATTGAAGTTAATTTAGTAGACCAGATTCTAATTAACTGTTTTATATCTAATACAACTTTTCAATCATATGGGTTCCTCATAAAATATATTATGGAAATTAGAGAAAACTATTTTGGTGAAAACATTCATTTTCAAACTCTTGAGGAATACACAGATAAAAAGCAGAGCGCTCAAGATGACAGTGATAAAAGTGCCACTAAATCAACTAAAGCCTCAAGTTTATCAAATCACTCATCATCAGATGTGGAACAAGAGAAACCAGAGTTTAATCATGAGCCAACGTTTCAGTCGAGATTGCGCAATAAAGCTCGTGAACCAAAACAAATGCGGCGTATCGAAAACGAACTTGACGTTTTATTTTCTTTTTGTGTGGATAATGGATGTTTGGTGCTTCCTTGCCATATGTATGACAGTAATACTTTCATTGCTGCCAGGCTTCCAAATTTCGACATTGATATCAGGTTTACAAATTATTATATGGACCTTCAGTGTGATATTTCTCCTTTGAAAATCACTTACGTTGAAAATACCCCTGAAGCAATTTATAATGTGGTATATGATACCGAAATGAATACCAATCCAGACATGTTCATCAATGGGCTATCCATTCATGGGCATAGAATTTTCGGGTTGCCCCCTCTCGAGCCCACTTACATCTGCAAGTGGGATATCTCTGCTGGAGCCATAGCGGTCAACTCGAATGGGCAATTTTTGTCTCTGTTGTTTGCAGTTTTGCTTAATTTAGCTTACACGTTCCAAGATTTGGAAAACGCTTTGGTGGTTGAAATTCCCGATCTCAATGATGTAACAATATTCAGCTTCAAATGCCCTTCCATTTCCGTGAAAGTATCCGATCGGGTTAGTCATACTGAATTGATTGCATTATTAGAACCTGTCTCGTTGAAGCTCAATGATCTCTCAAATAATCGCTACACGTCAAGAATGGATTTAAAAATTAAAAATATTACTGTCAAAGTTAAAAATAAGCAAACTTCTGCAATGCTAGCATATTTGACCACATCCGTGTACATTACAAATTTTTGCAAAAAGAAGAATTTCACTGAGCATCATACATTACAACAGGCTCATATAAAAAAGCATGATGGGCCATCTCATAGGCTGCCCTTTTTGTTAGATGAAGATCTAAGAGACGATTATTATAATAAGAACTACGGGAAGATTATTGCCTCATTATCTTTGCCTGATATGGCTCCTCCATTGACCAGCCAAACAGTAGATATTGTTTTTGAGAGGTTACCAATTTCAAAAGAGTATGGCAGATCTGATTTGTTTGACGAGGAAACTATTTCAGATAGACTGAGTTCCACTAGTTCGCTAATTGACGCAGACAGTGACAATAATGGAAAAAGTCTTTTAGAATTTTTGCCCAGTAAAAATTTGGAAACCGATAAACAGAAATTCCAAGCTCATAAGTTTACTTTCGGGGAGAATGACAAATTTATGGTAGAAGATGATTCTGAAATTACCCCTAAATTCGATATGAGGGATGAAAAATATGAATATGATAATTTTATTGTAAATCTTTCCAGTATTGATATATTTGCCTCGAGCAAATCAATGGCAAGTTTGTGCGATATTGTTAGTGGTATCGTTGAATGGACACCCCACACAGTGCTCGATGTTTTGCAAATTCATGTATTACAAAATCTTATCAGCATTGATAATGAGTTCAACTTCGTGAAAAATATGAGGATAATTTCTCCTCTGATCAACTTCCATTATGGTGACTTTGTGGAAGGTGTGAGCGGCAAAGCTTTTGAATCAGTCATTCTATCGGATGATGATAAACTTGCCAATGCAATCAATACTATTTTTGAGGGCGGATACTTTAAGTTAAATCTATTGTCTCCTTCTTTAGCCATCAGTATTAAAAAAGCATCTGAAGCTCTGTCTGACTCTTCAGAGGATATTCTTGCATTACACTTACCGTCTATTGATTTGGAGATTTACAAGAATTCTGTTGGAAACAATTCGCAGTGTTCATTGGCTTTTAAGCTGACGGTTGATGATTTGGAAGCGTGGTATGACGAAAAAGAAAAATTAATCTCTTCTGTTAATTTGGACGAAATTGATTTTCATGTTTTCGCTGAAAACGTTGAATGGTTGGCAGGGTTTTTACAACAAAATATTGATGCGTTAATACCTTTGACTTCTCGAATAACATCAGCAATTGAGAAATCAAAAGGAAATACAATTGAGCTTCTCTATAAGCTTTCTATTGCAAGTGAAAAGTATAATATATTTCATGATTCATCCGTTCTCACCAAGCCAACGCATATTATTAGAAATTCTGAAGTGAAACATATAAGATCTTACGACAGTTGGAGGATATTAATTCGATTAAGACACATTTTATCTAACTTGCCTGCTGAGTGGGATAGGGACACGTTTGGCACTCTCGAAACGAATGACTGGGAAGACCATGAAAAAGCTTTCAATGATGTCCTTAGAGTTTTTTCAAAGTGGAGAAGCTGGGAATTTTCCGATATCAAACGTAACTACGTCTTCCGCAGTACTTTTAGGAAACTATTTTCTGAAGCGCAACATAGTATAAAATCTGCGGGAGTAAACCTAACACTAGCCAAGATCGGAATTAGGTTAGGCTTTCTGCAAGGCTTACAAGATCACATAATATTGGAAAACATTGAAGGTGAAACTTTTATTAACAATGATTTATTGGAAAACTCATCAGATATCAAATTTGCTCTTAATGTGTCGCTGATTGAAACTAAATTTTCACCCGCTCTTTTTGTGTTAGTTAAAGCTGTCAATCTGTTTAACTATAAAGATAGCTCTGATGAAACGAGTCAACAAACACCTGACAAAAGTTCATTGAGCAAAAAATTAAAGGTGCATGCAACTTTGTCCGTGAATAATTTTGACACTAACTTGAGGATCGATAAAACGTCCTATGAAGCTAATTTCTCAGATATGATCTCATCTACACTTTTATCTTTTAGTGATGGCGATATTATGGCTAATAATATAACTGAGGTGAAACTGGGGGCTGCTTCCCTTCTAGCCGGTGGAGTAGTGCTTTTGAATCAACAGTTCAAGAACTACGAGTCGACTTTATGTCACACAGGTTCAATATTGGAAGGTCTCAATATATTTAGTGCAAAGGTCATGGATGTTCAATTAAGTGCTACTAATGGCTCTTGCGAGTACATTAGGTTCTTGGAAAATTTATGTCGGTCTGAAATAGATCACATCACAAGCTTAATGAAAGAATGCCAGGCTTCTGAAAGCCCCAGAGAATATGACGAAAAGGAGACCCTGCAACAAACATCCCTTAACTTAATGCAAAGTCTTCGAATCAAACTCAAAATGGAAATGATAAACTTTCTGTGTGATTTTGAGATATTGTCCCCAATTTTGTCCAATAGTTTTGCTTCTAATGTTGCCTTAGAAGGCTCCTATTTAAACGGATTAATTTATTCAGATCTTAGGGCCAATAAATTAAAACTTGATTTGATTTATAACAGCTATGGGAGAAAATATTTAGCGAGATGTGATCAGTCATCTGCCTCGTTAACGATAAAGGGACAGTTGCATCATAGCAAGCCGTTCCTTCAGTTTGACTTCAATTTTGGTTGTCTTGAACTATATATTCCTCAGATACTTAGGTCCATCGACGATGTATTAGGGTCTAGATCACAAATCACCGGTGACGTTGAAGAATATTTAGACTATGTTAAGAAGATCCAACTAAAATTTATTAACTATGGTGAAATATCCAACGAAGGAAAACGATTTGGGACTAAAGAGGATGCCAATAGCCTCTTAGAAAAGTTAATTTTTAAAGCTTCTTTTTCGAATGATAGCTTCAAGCTCATTTCAGGAGTTGACGATGCCCGTTTAGAACTTGTTTTCTATGACACAACAACTTTTTTTGGAAACTTTGTTGCTGCTGATGGTAATAAGATAGATAAAACACCCCTATATGGCGAGGTAATACTCCCAAAGATCGAGTTCTCAGTTTTTGACTACATTATTCCAAAAGACTTATCGACAATTACCAGTTCATGTGTCATGATGAGGCTCGGGAATTCAACAGATCTGAATAACGGAAAACGTATCATTGAAATAACATCAGATTTCTTCAGATTTTCACTTTGTCCACAGTCATTAGTGAAAATTCTAGAAATAGTGGCGCGTATTCAATCAGTAAAGGTTAAATACAACAATTCGAGTCCTGTGCCCTCGACATCGCCTAAGAGTGATACATCACTGTTAGATTTTCTTGATAACTTTGCTATTCATATTCTATCCTATAACTTTTGTTTTGGGTGGATATTTGGA
>JXWR01000619.1_pt1 | contig 19068 bp, 8 predicted proteins | sample 315541 | NCBI WGS metagenome assembly JXWR01 (sample SAMN03273951, study PRJNA271842) | soil metagenome | isolation source: rice field ambient CO2 | place: India: CRRI Experimental farm Cuttack,Odisha-753006 | collected 2013-12-17
ATACGGATGACGTACCAAAATATTGGCAAAAACATCTTAAACTTTTATAATAGGTAAAGACAAGCAAAAATGTCTGTGCGTTGCAACGGGTGAAAAAAATTCTAATGATAATATACGTTTTATATGCATAATGATTTCAATGACAATGTTTATATTTTAATGAGCGGCTTGTTTTTTTATAAACGGTATTCGCGATTTTCTCAAACCATTTTTTAGAAATGGCGCATTTCTTTCTAATATTTTTTCTTAGCATGTTTTTTTGCTTTTTTTACTGACGACGAAAACCATATTTTTCTCCCCTTTTTTGCTTTTTTTTCTCGTGTGTTTTTTGAATAGTAAGAGAAAAAGAAAAAAATGTGTAGTTGTGTAAAGTTTGTCATATTATTTTAAATTTATAGTTTTATATATATATATATTTTTACAAAAATTTTTTCATTAAAAAGTTAAGTATTTGAAAGATGTATTTTTTTAATAAAATAGGACTATACAAAATTGAATAACAATTTGTTCTCATATATCATAGTCGTGAATTAATCCTGTAGGCATCATCAATTCGCATTTGAACCTAATTTATAAACTACAATAATATAATAGTAACTATAGTCAAAAAAAATTAGCATTCAGCTTCCAGGTGCATACTTTTTTAACAACTTTCGCGCCGCAGCCACTAATTCTTCATTATCCTTTTCAGTCAAACATAAACCTTCTAACATCTCAATGCAGATATCTTTCACTGGTGGTCTAACCATTATCAAGTACTGCAAACTCTGCAATCCCAAATTAAACCTTAGCCTATCTATACATAAAGATCTTAATTTGAGAATAATCTCTTTATTCAAGTATGGCAAGTCACTGAGCAATCTAATAAAAATCTTTCGGTCCTTCGTCTCCAAAAATGGAATAATCGTGTCAAGAATCTTGGTGGTCCAGTGGATATACGTAGGAGTTCTAATTTCTTTTACAATTTCATCAGCGGTTTTTTCTTTACCATTATTCTCATCTTTTTGCTGTTGAATTAACTTTGCTTCCGCTTTCACGTACTCGGAATACCACTCCTCATTTAGCCATTCAATGACCACATCCATGCGAGAGTGTATGCTTTCCAAAAAGTACGTAAATAATGCATTTCTTACCAAATCACTCAACTCTTGGTTTTCTCCTTCGTCATCACCATTATAAAGTCCTCTAGTTGCAAGCCGTATGAGTATAATAGCCCATGAATTTTTTTCCCATTTCGGTATGGCCACTTTCGACATTTTTATTATTCCTTCGCCAGCGCCGGTATTGCCGTTTTTAGTAGTGGAGTTGTTTTCTGGGGCAGATTCATCCTGATTGTTAATTAGCGTTTGCAACGCTTTTGAGTTAGCAAGCTTCAAGTAGTTGGAAATAATCAAATTCAAATGTTGTTTCTTTTCTTCAAATGTAAGCAGTTTGGGCTCAGGGAGCACGTATTCGAAAGTTGGCATTATCAGGTTACCGTAGGATCTCTCATCTATATTAGGAGCAGGAGTGGCAGATGCTGACAAAGAAGAGTACGAGTTACCTGAACTCCCGTTGCCATTCAATGAGAATGGGTCCGCTTGACCGGGACCCGAAAGTCTGATACGTTTGTTTCTGTGAGAGTCTGAAGTACTATCAATGCCATCTTCACCGTTTCTATTGATTATAGTTTTGTATCTTTCTCCAATAACGTTCAAAGCAGTAGATAGACGTTCTGTATTTGTTTTGTTGATAGCAAGAATGATTAGCTGAGTTAAAATATCATTATTGAGTAAACTGACATCAAATTTGTTGAGTTCGTTATTTTGATCAGTCAATGTAAATAAAGAAGAATATGAAGATGACCCGCCAATTGATGGCTTGGTAGGATCATAGTATAACTCATCCAATGATACATTAGGATAGTGCTTGTTGATATTCTTGAGATCATCTATACTTAATTGAGAGTTGGAAACAATTGCATCAATTTTGCTCTTTTGTTTTTCTTCTTCGAATTTTTTCTTTAAATATTCAAAATAAGCAATATCTTCCGGTAAATCATTCATTAAATTTTTATCCTTTCTTTGTTTGTCCTGATATTGTATAATATAATTAATCCTGTTGTAGTACTTTGTGGACAACATGTCAGAGGAATCATTATCATTAGCGCTGCTACTTGAGCTGCTACTTTTACTTGTGAGGATATTATTCTTGAACAAGTAATTCAAAAAAATCTTAAACGACCTATCACTAAATCTTCTAAGTAATTTGCTTTGTATTCTACTATATTTATCATCAATCAGCTCGGTGTGTAGATCTAGCGTCAGTTTTTTGAAAGAATCGTACAGCACTAACTGATTAAGAACTTTTGTGGTCACTGACGGTCTTTTCCTAATTAATGTTATCAAGACAAAAAAAATCGCACTATTGATTTGCGGTACTATGGTTTTACTCTCCGTGACTAGGTTCAAGAGTAGATCTAATAATCCCATTGCTTCAGCCTTTAGGTTTTCATTAATCAATGGATGGTTTTTAGCCATCGCTGAAGATACATCATTATTTTTGCTGCTGTTGGCACTTTTTCTTCCTCTTTTTCTAGGGTCTTCTGGTGGTGTAGGTAGTTGAGTTTGAATGACGATAGAAATAAATTTAATAATGAATAATTTTGGTCCAATAAAGCGACTCATATCACTACTAGTATTGTTATTGACAGGATATTCTGTATTCAACTTTGATAGTATAAGGCCTTTTAATTCGGTCAAGTTTGCCCATATTTCTTCATAACTGTCAACTTTCTCAATAACGTTTAAAAATACAAAATTAAAGATTAGTGACGCAAGTTGAATCAGCTGCTGAAAGATGGCCAATTTGCTAAAACAATGCAGAACACGAATAAGGTTTGTTAGCGTTTTGAGGATTCTGGACGATGAAGATTTTCTTGTAGAATTGTCAACTCGGTCATCGCTGTATATCTGTATAAAGAATTCAAGACACCAACGTATCACCAAAGGTTTACTATCTTCCTCTTCTTGTGCATCACTGCCCTCCAGTGATTCGCTCTTCACCTCCACTATAAATAAACTGCTGCTAATATTTTCGGCAACCTCCACTATTGTGTCAAAGACCCGAGGAAACTGCTGAAAATCACTGAAAGCTAGTTGTTTGGCCGACTGCAATTGACTAATCTGTTCATTTGCAGACTGCTTCTCCAAGATTTGCTGTTCTGGCAAGTTGAAGTTGGAGCTGTTGTTGACGCTGCTCTCATCATTGCCGTTGTCGGCTGCTGCAGTCTCATTTGGCTTGGTATCTACCTCCATTATTTCCTATGCACTATATCGAGTTGGTGCACTCCATTAGCTTATCAGTTAATCAAGAAAGCGTTGAACTGATTTTTTATCTCGCTAACGAATCAATCTCGATGTTTTCTTGTTTATTGTGAAGCGGCAAGAAAAATATCGGAAACTAGAAATTCAAAAAAAGTTCGCGACGGGTTTTACCCGGCCGCGGCCTATAGTTAAGGTCTAGATATATCACCATATTTTATAATCGAGTTTCCATATATGTGATTTTGATCGTTAATTCTATAAAAATTCAATAAGTTAAATGATCTCTTATACTGATAACATACTTTTAGTTCAACTATAGTTATACTATATTACAATGATAAAAGCGGCTCTCTTCTAACAATTAGTGATTGAGCAAAGTGTAAATAGCTGTTCTCTCCAGAGCAATAGTAAAAGTTGTAATTAAACGAGTCTGGACTAATCAATGGGCAAATGAATTAACAGGTGGATCGAAAATCAGCAAAGCTTGGAGTCCTTGAAAGCGTACAATTGGCATTATATTAATATCGATACTGGCAATTTCAAGCAATCATGCTTCAGCGTTGTTATCTCTGTGTGCATCAGAATCAAATGCCTCTTCAGATTAGCTTGAGCTCACCGTTTCCACCTAAAAGAGTTTTACTGAAAATGTAATTAAAAGGTAGTGCAATACAGACTTATGTGAATGATTTTAATCAAATAAACTTGCAGCAGACCAAGATTTCATTGAACATTATCAAACTTTCTTGAAACAGCTTTCTCTCTTCTTTTTCTTTTTTCTTGCCTAGCTTTTTCAATCATTGGTCATACTATTCAACACAATTCTTTTAATTTTTTCTTGCTCTTGTTTTTTCCTCTCCTGCTCAGCAAGCTTTTCAGTGACAATTTTTTCTTCACTGGAAATATTAATCTTTTTGACCAAATTCTTGCCCTTATCCGACCTTGTCACTAATGAAAACGCAATTTTCTTGCGATTGCCGTCACCGCCATTATCACCTGTACCAGCATCTTCGTCATTCCTATTACTACCACTAAACTGGCCATGATATTTAGGAACGTTTTCTTTAGTATTAGCATTCATGACTTTGCTCAAATGTTTCAATGAAGTATGACCGCTTGAACCAAAAGCGTTATATACACCACTTTCTTTACTATTTGAAGTTAAAACGCTTGATGTTTGTAAATCTCTTCTTTGAACTTTTCCTAAACCTTGCAACGATACCTGCAGATGCAGAGAAGTCAGCAATGGTAAGGAATGAGCATGAGAGTGAGCGTTCTGAGATTGTTGTTTGCGGCTTTCTAATCCATCAAGGATCATTCTATTGAGTTCATCCTCAATTTTTTGTTCAAACAGCTTAGCCTCTTCCTCCTCTCTCATACGACGTTCAAACTCTTTGTCCAACAAATCATACTCAGCATTTTCATCCTCATCCTCGTCATCATAGTCACTTAGGTTATAATCAGAAAGATCACCATCTTCTTCTTCTTCTTCTTCTTCTTCTTCTTCTTCTTCTCTTCCTTTTTCTTGTTCTTGTTCTTGTTCTTGTTCTTGTTCTTGTTCTTGTTCTTTGTCTTTATTTTCTTCGTTTTCTTCATCTTCTTCTGCTTCACCTCCATAATTATCATCAGCAACTCCATCATTCTCTTTTTCCTCAATTGGTGATTGCACTTCTATTTGAGGCTCGATATCATCAAATTTTTTATGGGCTGGTTCAGTTTCAATTTCATTGAATGAAGCTTCTGGTCGAGCGCCTTCCGCGCCCACTACCGTTGCATTTTCATCATCTACAGAATCAATTACATGAGAAGCTGCAACCTCTTTAGTATTTTGGCTATTAGTAAGAAACTCATTTAAGGCAGACAGAACTTCCAGCAAATCACAATTATATCTGTAAATCTTTTCGATACTATTGAAAAATGCAACCACTTTAAAATTCATGTCTTTTGGAACTGGTTGTCTTTTAATCAAGATGTAATAATTTAACAATAACAACAGCCCTTTGAATTTATTCAAAAATTCCACATTGAATGTGTGTTTCCCGTGATGCTTGGCTTTTAATCCCGATTTACTTCTTGGAAAAATAATAGATTTCTTCACGGTTTCCAATAACGTGAGGATCAAATTTATTCTAAAGTAGTTATTTGGCGGATCAATTTCAATGAAGCTGTTACTGATAGGAATTGTTGGATAACCGAACACAATTAATTTGCTAAATGTCTTGAAAAACAAATTAACATCTTTTTCGAGATCATCTCCTCTCTTGTAGTCAATACCTGCAACAAAAAGTTCCCCCAAGTATTTCACCTGTGCCATTCTAACACGGTTATATTTATAGTCTGTTACTTCAAGACCACGTTGAATTTTTTCCAAGATTGTGTCAAAAGTGTAAACATAAAGGGTTTCAGAAATAACTTTTAAAGAATAAAATATCCTGGCAAGATACTGCAAGCTTTCATACGCTAAATCCTCAGGCTGAGTCATAATTGATTTCACAAACTCAAAATCTTCCTTATTTTTCCAATCAAGTTTCATAATTAATAACGCTATCTCCGTCCAGTTATTACTGCCGAGCTCTTTATGAAGTAACTGACTGATAAAAGTTTGTTCTGGCGTTCTATTGGACGCAAACAAAATCTGCTGATCTTGGAGTGATTTCATTGATGCGGGGACGATAATTAAAAGCAAATTATCAATAGCCATCCTATCATTTATAGACAATGATTTGTCTTCTTTCTTTTTGTCTTGCAACAACTCCATCATTTCTTCCATCAATTTTTTCGATTCTGGACCATTAGCATAGTATAAAAATCTACCGCACTGATCAATTAGAACATTAAGTAAGTCAACATTATTTGTTTCTTTTATACCCAAAATCAACGAGCGAATTTTATGAAAAACAACATGCAATTGCACAAGATTAAACTTTACCAACTCAGCAAAAAAATAAATATTTTTTACATTCATTTTCATTGCAGTAGGACTAAAAATTTGAAATCTGAATGTTTTGTCCAACTTCTCAATCAATGCATCCCTCACAGTCAACAAAGAGATTTTGTTTATGGCAAGAAACCTTGCATAAAACTTCATCCGTGTATTCTCTTGATTTTCCATGAATGTCTTGTAAAGTCTGTTTCTACTAGCTTTGTTGTTCAATTTCTCCGCCCAATATTCACAAGCCAAGTTATCAATTTCGTGTTGTGAAGTACAATTGGTGAGCCTATTGATAAAATCAGTAGTCTTTTCACCCATAGTAACTTTATCATTGTCAACATAATTTACATCATTATCCTTTTGCAAAACTTCAGGAGGGAAAATCTGCGTGATGTCTGGAAGCTCAGTATAGAATTTCCTTTCTTCATCATTTTCCCAAATGGCAACGCCATTTTCACTTGTGTTGAGATCTTGTGCTTTTTGCTCATCGCCACTAGCATTACCACCAGCAGTAATATTTTCAGCCGCTGCTTCGGCATCCATAAATTCTTTTTCGTTGAGAACTGGAATTTCCAAAGCATCAATGAAAAGCACATCTTTGAGCACTTCATGAACGTTTCTGTATCTTTCAAACAACTCTTCCATTAACTCACATCTTCTGCTGAGTTCCGGAGAAATTCTTCCCGTTTTGATACTAACTGTTTTGATTTTAGCTTTTAGCTGGAAAATGTTGTAGTAAACCTTGACAGCATATTTAGCAGTAATAGTGGCATACCATTCAAACTGATCGAAAAGTTGTTCAGCAGTATCGTCTAAAACCAGTGATGGTGCTAAAGGTTCATTATCCTCATCTACTTCTGTATGACCTTGGCTAATTTTATCAACTGCTTGCTTGCTGAACAAGTAACCAAACCTTTTGACAAAACTAGTCACGATTGAAAAGTTTGAGCCATACTTCACCTCGTAATGCAATATATCCTTAACTATAGTCACAATGACATATTCATCAAGATCTAATTCGTGACGGCTAAACTTTTGTGACAAAAAAGAAGGAAGCTCGTCAGCATTACATTGATGAAAAGTGGTAAATAAACCAACCATATGAAATTCCATCAATAAACGCAAATAAGTCTTTTGTGTAGTAATTCTTACCAAGTCCTCCTTTCCCAACTCTATGTTTTGATCAAAAAACTGATTATTCTTCGAAGAAGGGTTTTGGAACGCATCCAAGATTTTAGCATTCACCACAGGGGTAAGCTGATGTGGAAACCGGCAATGTAGAGCAGACATTACTTCAATAGCAGCAACTACATCTTCAGTCTTGACGCATTTGCTTAAACTTTCAGAAACAGCACTAATAATTTCGGTCATGTACTTTTCCAACGAAAGAGTGTTGATAGCCTCAATTAACGATGCAGCATTATCTTTGGAGATGCTTTGTTTGAGCTTCTTGATAAATGAACTGTTTTTTTTCAATGAGGAGTCTAGTTTCGTGGTGGGGCCAAATGGATTGTCTAAATTACCATCCCATGCCTTTCTGTTAAGGTACCATAATTCTCGTTTCCGTTCATCTGTTGCCATTATCTTTTTATCTTTTTTATCCGTTCAAGAAAATCGATTAGTTTTTTATGGCCTGCCTGTGTGGTTGTTGTTGTGTCACCTTTCCAGATAATAGATACATTACCATGAAAGAAATTTTACCTGATTGAAAAGAGGAGGGAGAAAGTGACAGCACTATGTTGTTGTTGCTGATTGTTCTCTGGTAACATACAGTACTCGCTATTTTTTTCTTTCTGTCTGCGACTCAAATTTCCTTGCAGCGATCAAAAATCTCACAAAACAAAACCGGAGAAAGGAAACTGCACCGCATATTATTTACTAAACGCACTTTAATGTTTTCAGTTATTTCTCTTTCCATCCTATTCGCGCCTTTTAACATTCACAGGTCAGCGTATTAACAAGCACTCGATGCCTCGGGTGTAGTAAACAGGAAACTAGCCCAAAAATTTTTACTTCCATAAAGTGGTCTTATTGGGCACGGTCGTTTTCAAGACGGTGGATATGAAGTTGTACATGTTTTCTACTTGTGATTTTGCCATACTTAATATATACAAAAGTACATGATCACTTTCAGTTTTATATGAGCAATAGCACTATATTCTCGCTAAAAACAAAGTATTAAATTCCATTTTCTTGTCAATTCTCACATGCTGTGTAGCTTTGAAATAGAGAGTGACTAGAGTGGTGACTAGATGATATCGTGTGCCACAAATTTACAATAGCGCGATTAAAATGATCAAATGCTTGAAACTAGCGTACTTTGAATTCATCAAGTAAAACTATGTTCACAGTAAATATTTCAGTAAAAGTAATTTCATTAGCTGCTTTTTGTCCGCAGTAGCAACTCGTTCACCATTCTTGATTCATGCTCGTCATCCATGTAATGCTCATCTTCGCCATGTCCATATCCATGATTTTCTGCATATTGTTGCACATTAAGGCATCCGTAATTTCCATTACCATTTGCATTAAGATGAACATGATTCACATATCCATCTTGACCTTCTTCCTCCTCTTCCTCTTCCTCTTCTTCCTCTTCCTCTTCCTCTTCCTCTTCCTCTTCCTCTTCCTCTTCCTCTTCCTCCTCTTCTTGACTGTGTGCCTGACCGTCTTCGCCATATCCTGGCAAATGTTCATGATACCCCGCCTCAACAAGCTTTCGCCTTAGCTCTTGCAACGCTCTCTCATCCTCGTAAACATACTCTCCATCATCATCTTCTTCTTCTTCTTCTGCCTCTTCATTTTCTCCTCCTCTTCCATATATGCCCTCATAATTATTACCATCTTCATTATCATTTCCGTCAGCATACCCATGATCAGGCTCATAATCGTAATCATAATCATAATCATTATCGTCCATCACCGGACTACTCCCATGGTACTCGCTATCATCTGAATCACTGTCAAATTGGATTTCACTGAGCTTCTGCCTCTTGACATTAGCATCAGCGGGGGGTGCGGCAGCTGCTAAGTTTCGGGAATATAGCTCAATGCTATTAATGTTATTGCTGTTCGTGACATTGTCGGTATAAGTTATAGATGCCCCTGGCAGTCTTCTCTTCGGTGATTTGCCAGCAACGACAATATTACTATTTACTCCTGTCATGCCACCACTATTATGCGAGTTAGTAATAGGCTTGGTATCGAGCATGTAATTGTTGTTTTCGTTCGTCATGTATTGCATCAAGTACCTGTGTTCTTGATGTTTACCATTTGATAGACTCACATCTGTGGTCATTGTATTAGGGGTCACAGTATTAATATTGTTTTTGTTATTGATATTACTATTATCGATTTTGTTGTATGCATTTTCATTGTCAATATCATTAGGAGTATTATCTTTGCTAATGCTGCTGCCACCACCCGGTTTGTCCAGGTCTCTCCGTTCACTGCAAACGTTACAATTCTGCACCATATGCTTCACCATGCCTTTTACCCCTTGCCACGAATACTTGTCAGTGACTGCGGATGTTGTTTTATTAATGCCTCCATGACCCGTACTGAGGTGCATCCTATATACTAGATTCACTTGTTCTCGCACATTGGTCACCACTTCTTTGCCTTTAAGAGTAAGTTTTTGATCCTTGAGCTCGTAATAGCCAACACTAGACCGAATCTTGGCCTTTTCAGCCTTACCGCTCATAGGTGGATAATTCCCATTAACCATATAGTATTTGATTTTTTCTAGCCGCATAGCGTTAGCTTGATTAACTGTGAACGTTAGCGGGGTGCCGTCCTTTTGAGTTATGGTAACGGTGTTGGGGAAATTGCGATTTCTTTCGGATACGATGCTATCAACTATAGAATTTTGAGAGTCGCCATTATGATGATCATTATTTGTCGTGATTGAGCTATTGGGGCCGCTATTAATTTTATTAAGAATATCATTACTATTATTGCTAGTTTTGTTATTATTTAAAGTGGAAGGTATCGCCGTTGTCGTGGATGCAGGTGTTGTCGCTGTAGTTGACGTTGGTACCAGTAGAATTGTTAATTTGGGCTCAGCAAATGATAAACTTTTACCAAAGAGTAAGATATCCACTGGATCAATTTCACTCTTCAAAACCCCACCTGCAGCAATTGTTCCTATTTTTTTGAAGCTCGCTCGACTCAACATTGCCTTCATGGCGTCATTGTTGTCATAGACTAGATCAAACATGCAGTAACTGTAACCCAACCTTGGAGCCCAACTGAGAAACGTTTCAAGTAAAATACGACCAATTCCTTTATTCCTCACTCCAATATTAACTAAGAAGCTCCCAGTAGCAATATGAGCACTCCGGCCTGGATAATTGGGCTTGATATTGAAAGTTCCCAAGCATTCTTGCTCCCAGTGCCTACTGCTAACGGTATTACTGTTGCTGGTAGAGGACGATGAAGATTGACCATTGAAAAGTTCCAAGTTGTTACCAAGAATAACTACCGCAGCAAAGTTACCAAACCAAAAGCTGCTAAAAACATCCAATGGTAATGGGTTTATGAAAGGAAATGCGCTTCCTTTAAGGATTTCTGCGTTAAACTCATCATTGATAAACTCGAGTAAATCCGTGGGTATCTGCAGCGGGGAAACTATTGGATATATGGTGGCAGTTGTTTGGTGATCGCTCAATAGCACGGTAAATGGATGAACTTTCGCAGTTTCAAGATCATATGCTGACAATCTTTGCATGTTGAGCGAGCTTTTATAGGAAAAAGAAGGAGCAGAAAATTGCTGTTGTCTGGGGCTTCTCAGTATGGAGCCTTAAGCTCCTCGTCACCATCTCCATCTCTAGATCACTATTTTTCGCGATCCTTTAAAAGAAATTTGAAAGAAAAACAAAAAGGAATCAGATATGACGCGTGTTGCTGTGTAAATATGCATATTAGTGTATTAGTATGCTTACTACTGTAGTAACGCTTTGATTGCATAACTCATGAATACTGCGTAGGGCTATTCTAATCAGCTCGACTACCTCTAAGTAAAGTCTTATTGAAAGCTCAAAAGGCAAAGAGAAAAGGCCGACATACGACATTTACTAAGGTGAAGAACTTTGATAATTTAGAATGCATTAATCCTAGAACACATACTTTCTTAACACTAAAAAGTCATTTTATGTACCAAAAAACCTTTAACTACGTAATTTTTAAAACAGCATTTGAATCAAACGAAGCCATTTGGAGCGAAATATCAAAATTCCGGCTTCTTGAATAATATACACAACTACTCTCATATAGAATACCTGGTAGTACATAGGAAACAAAAATGTAAAAGGCAACCAATCAATCAAACAAATTGTGTGCCCTTTGTTTTCTTTGATTTCTTCTTCTAGAGTTGCGCGAGTTTGGCGTAATTCTATCCAACAAGCTTCCGCCTCTTTGTGGTGATCTTGATCTTGATCTAGATCTAGATCTAGATCTATCTCTCGAACTATACCTTGGCTTTTTGTTTCTGGAAGAACCTCTGAACCCTGGAAACAAATCGTCATCATCATCATCATCATCATCATCATCATCATCATCATCATCATCATCATTTACTACCTCGCTAAACTTGTCTGATTTCCATCTTAATTCGGAGTTTTCTCTATCGTCATTCATTCTCTCGTCATCGTCAATGCTGTTCAAATTACTGTTGAAGGCCTCATCTATACGTGACGGGCCCAGCACCTCCTTTTGCTGCTGCTGCTGCTGCTGCTGCTGCTGTTTCTTGCTCAAAGATGGCAATTTGTTAGCAAAAAGGTCCTCTTCGTCGTCATCTCTATACGCTCTTCTATTTCCATTATCACGTCTGTCCCTGTAACTAACAGCGTTACCGTGATTTCTGCGAGGGCCTCTTGGACGTTGGCTTCTATCTGGCTCACCGTGTAATAGATAGTATCTTGATTTTTCTTTAGCATTTTTCTCTTTCTTGTCAGCTTTGAATGACACTCGTATGTAAAACTCAACATCTTTCTTTTCTGGCTTCCCCTTTTCATCGGAAATTCTCTGGTCTCTTTGTTCTTCCGTTTCGTAGTAGTATGTCTTTGCCTTTCTTTCATCATTCGCGTTCAAATTGGTCACATCATCGTAGTTTTCTGTCAAGATTACCAACGCTTTTGAGCCTGATTCAGGATCATCAAACACGACATTGACTGAGCTATCATTGATCCACTCAAGATAGAAGGTGTTTATTCTTTGATCGCTGGATATAACTGCATCTTTTAAATAGTGATCTAAGTATCTTTTTATATCTCTAGATGATAAGTCGTCAACACCCCTTAGCCACAATGCCTCTGGACGCACTGGATCTGACTCATCAGCAATCACTTGATCCTCTTCTGGGCCTTCTGCAATGTCAGCGTTCTAAGAGTCCGTTAGCATATATATATCGAGTGAAAAAATGAAGTGCATTTCAAGAATAAAGGTGCCATTCCAACGCGTTAATGGCAGAGAATTAGATATTTTAGATAACACATACATCCTCCACAGCAATTTTCACTGGCTCCTGCACACTTTCTGACATTTCTTTTCCTTTTTTTGTTTTTTTTTTTTGATATGGTACGGTGATTGTATTCCTGTTGCAAATGGTTATTCTGCTGTCTTGCTACCCAGTGTGTTTATTCGTGTTGACTGACGGGCTTTTTTGGTTATTACAACATTCATGTCATTTTTCCCAAGAGTTGCATAAATAATATTACCCTGCTGTTTTGTTATGCATACTCTCGTCAACATGAGCCTAATCTCTCTGTAAAAGCTAAAAAGTAAGGCATGGTGTTTTTTATCTTCGGACACAAAAGTATTGAATTGGCGCTACTCATTTTATTCGTATCATATATTTTTAGTTAAATAGATTTTGCCTTGCAATAATAATAAAGACCTTTTTTGCTCTTGTTAAACATTTCTGTTTTAGATGTTCTGAAATTGAACAGGGCTCCTGATAGGCCTCTACGTTTTTTTCAAAAATTACTTAAAAGAGAATAAAATTTAAAGTAGAATGTAAAGAAGTATTATAGAAACGAGAACTAAATAGCTGTAGAGAAATTTGTAAATAGAAGACTAGGTATCAAAGCCTTGACTGTTTGTGATAATTGAGCAAAACCAAACATACCGAATATTCGTGGACCAGCACAAATTTTATAAAAACAATTTAGAAATAGATCATGCAGCAGCAGTAGCCATGGCAGCAGTAGATATGGCAGCATCAGTAGTAGCACCGGTTTCTACCACACCTGAAGAGGTATCAGTGGCAGTAGAAGAAGCAGATTGAATGGTAGACAGACCTTTGTTAGCAAAATGGTTGTAGATTTTGTCACCAGCGTAAATAACACCAGCAGCACCAGCAGCTGCAATACCAGCTTTACCACCTTTGCCTAATTTCCCCCATTTGTTCTTCAAAGAAGATAAAATGCTCTTCTTTTCTAAGTTGGTAGTACCGCTGCTACTCTTTGTATCTGTGGTTGGGAAAGTCTTAGCTTTTGTTATTTGTTGGGTTGGAGAGTTTTCGTTAGAGAGCTTAATATCAGATTCAGTTTTGGCTCTCGTTAGTTGAGTGTTGGCTTCAGCCCTCTTGTCAATTGGGGCACCGAGAACAACATCAATTTGCTGAGCAGCAAACAAAAGAGTAGTGATTACGGATAATGAAAGTTGCATTTTGTGTACAGTTTGTTTGTATTTTTTTTCTTTTTTTTGAAAGAAAGATGGAATGGAATTGTAGATTATTATTGTTGTCAGTGTTGCTGAAATAAACAACTCAGATTAACCAAGATACTTTAAAGAATTGAGAATTCTCTTCTATTTATAAAAGCACAACATTTTTTGTATTCAAAGATAGAAAGGCGCTGTGCGAACGTCAAATAATATCGTGGCGGTGATCCTTGCATTCCGCTGTTAGCCTCTTCAAAGGCCCTTTATCATCGGTGCATGCCGACGCCGTTTTGCCAGTTACCATAGATCCGACAGTTTGTCCACAATGGCTATTCTGGGCGCGAACACTAAATTTAGGTTCATTTGTATAGGTCAATAAGTATCGACCTTTGGTATTATACCCAATTATTTTTTTATTTATAGAATTAAGCTGTGATAATTAGAAACTCACTGCAACCTCAATTGAACGTTTGTTAATGTGTAGTAATGGGCAGTACTACTGCACGGCCCGACCATTTCTGCCAACAAAGTTATGGTGAGAATTACGTCATTAGAGGCTAGTCACTGCAGCAGTTCAGAGAATTCTACCGTATATGGTAATAATTTTTCATAATAACATAAAATGCATTGTTGTTTTTAGCAATTCTTCTTTTCAGTAAAATAACCCTTCACAGGCAAGGAGGTGAACACCTGCTACTTGCAGGGGTATGCTCACTAGCATCAATTGCAGAGTTGTCCGAATATTTTAACCCACTTACAGCAAAGGTTGTAACACAAACTTAACCGTGACCAGTTTTTGAACTTTGATTTTGGCTGTAATTTCAATAATTTGCAACCATATTACACCTAAACAATTATGCCAAGATAGCAAAATTGGTTATATGTTAGTCAATCATAGTAATTTGTCGGGCTTAAAAATCTGGACAGAAAGGGAAAAAAGGTCCTACTTGTAGAAAATGAATGCAACCTTTACCACAATTATATTTATTTGGTTTTTTGTTTTTGGTTATTTATCTATTTTGTTTTAGTTCAAAAATTACAACAAAGTAATTTTACTGTTTTACACAATAAGGATACTGCATATATTGAAAACCAGAGGAGATAGCTGTTGTATGTAAATATAAGCACTTATACTTTTAAAAGGTACAGCACCATAATAGTTTTTCTTACGACAACAAAAAAAAAAAAAAAAAAAAAAAAAAAAAAAAAAAACCCAAAAAAAAAAAAAAAAAAAAAAGGGATAGAGAAACTTACACAACAAAGCTCAACCTGATTGATCGTCGTTTTATTATTTAAATTCATCTAAAAACCAGATGCTCAACAAAACTGTTGACACTTGGGGTAGAATAAAAGCGCGCGCTCATAGCTTGGCCTTCAACTCACTTCCCAAAACCGTTTTCAACTCATCCGCGGCTACTGTCAAGTAGTACGCCAACGCCTCTGGACGCAAACCGGCGGAATTCCCCTTCTTTGCCACGATGTTGACGTTGAGCCAGTCCCTGTTGATCATGTAGGCCAACCCGAGGCCCAAGTCGTGCACCTGCGACCAGCCGTAGCCGTCAAAGTACTCGCTGCTGAGCTGGGATGTGGACAAGTACCATGTCTTGGAGTAGTTGGTCATTGGGTCCGCCAAGAATGCCGGGACCGGTTCGTTGGGCAAGAGGGACTTCTTCAAGCCGTAGATGTGGCGGTCGACAGCGATCCCGTTGGAGGCTAGCTTGATGTACTTGTTCTGCTGGGCAATTGCGGCTCTGAAGGCGCTGATCTTGGCCTCGGTGGAGGCTTGCGGGTCCTGGAAAGTTTGCACAAAGTGGGCGACTTCCTGGGACACGGTACGGTTGGTCTCTGTGCGGCCAAACTTGAATTTTCTCGTGGTGGCCGACTCGTACGTTGGCTTGAGGTGGCCAGTGTACTTGAAGTATGCTAGCTGGATCAAGATTTGGATGAACGCGTCGGGGGAGGTTTTGAACTGCTTGATCAAGTTCTTGCCGTAGCCCTGGTAGCGCCAGACCTTCAACTCGTGGGAGTTGACGGTGTTGTCGAACTGCAACTTGGCGTTGGTGATGGCGGCGGCCACTTCTTCCGGGATGTCGAACTTGATTTCGTGAGGCTGCTCCAAGACGGTAGCCGAGGTTGGGGCTAGCTTGTCAAAGAGGTCGTGCTGGGTAAACTTGCTCAACTCGTGTCCCAAGTAGTTGTTTAGGGTCAAGTTTGGGGTGCCGTCCATCTTGGAGTGCTCGCCCAAAAAGCCAGAGGCGCCGTTGGCAGCAACAAAGAACTGCAATGGTTTGTCAAAGTAGCGGTTGGTGCCGTTTCCGTGCCAGCAGTTTCTTGATCTCTCTTCAAAAGACTCGGGGGAAACGTCGTCCAAGGTCAAGACGAAGGAGGATCTGAAAATGTCGTCGAAGGCGTTAGCGTTCACGATGGAGTAGTTGTGTAGCTTGGTGTACGCCTCGTACCACTGGTCACGGTTCAAGGTGGTCAAGACGCCCACTGGGGGCTGTTTGAAGTTGGTGGAGCCGTTTTTCGCGTTGGCGTCCTCGGAGATTTTGATCAAGGCAGTGTAGATTTGGTAGTGGTCGAGTTTTTTCCCGCTGCTGTCGTGGTGGTAGAGCTTGTAGAACCGGTTGTTCTTGATGACCACGAGGAACTGGTTCTCCAAATCGGTCTGGGAGAACTTTATGGTGTCGTCGACGTCCTTGCCCGGGATTCTGGAGTTGTTGAACATGAGAGTGAAGCCGTTCATGCAGTACGGGGTATCCTTGACCAATTCCGGTGGGAAGGTTTGGGCAGCAATCAACGCCTTGAAGTCCAAGATCTTGTCGATGAGCAAGGTGGCCTTTTTGAGCTGGGACTTTTCCAAGTTGGAAGGCAAAAGGTTGTGGGCGTGGCTGAAAAAGTACGAGACGTATGGCACCACAGGGTCTCTGTAGGCCAAGTAGGAGTCTTCGTCCCACCACTGGCTGATCCAGTTGTCGGTGGACGCGGCGCGCTGGTGGAGACGCTGCTGCAAAGTGTGGCCAATGCCGCCAGGTTTGATAAAGTCGTCTAGCTTTGCCTTGATTGCGTTGTACTGGGCGTCGTTCTTAACGAAAGGCCTGATGGACTGCAAGTAGGTGGTGGCGGTGTGGTGGAGGTCGGGAACCGGGAGGCTGGGGAGGTCGTTGCTGTACTGGAGCATGTTGGGTTGAGATTGCTTTTGCTTTTGCTTTTGCTGGGCCGAAGAGTGGAGGGGGCGTTTGCCCTTGGCCAAGTTGAGAGGAACAGGCATGAGGGAGGAGCGAGGAATGCGTTTGAGAAAGGACATGTGTGGTTGTGAAAGAGAGAGGAAGAAAAGAAAGGCAGGGGGAGCAAAGAGGGAAGGATTGCGGTGCGTATATATAATATATATCGCAGATATTACAGATAGTGAATATATATATATATATATTGTATAGGCAAAGTGCGGAGCAAAGGATAATAAGCGCCAGGGGCAAGGACAGAAGGATCGGCTCCAGTTGCCGGTGTTAAATTGTTGTGCACGGGCAATGGCAAGCGGAGAGCCATTCATTCATTCATTCATTCATTCATTCATTCATTCACTCAAAAGAGAAGCTTGTGTCTCTACAATTGTAAGAACTTGAGCAACAACTTGAGCGGCAACTCCATGAACCTCAGCGTGTGTGTCTCCAAGGGCTGGCTGGCTTGAGTCTCCAAGGGCCTATGCGTAGATGTCGATGACATTGACAATGGCAATGGCAATGACTCTGAGTCAACCAACCCTTGGAGTCACACGTGGATTGAGTCACATTGGACGGCGCTTGAATCGTCGTCCAATATATATATATATATATATATATATGAAGCAGACTGAATCATCCAAGGGCAAACACAACAGATCCTCTCTTGCTACGGCAAACACAACAACATGGTGTTGATAACCAGATCGTTGGACAAGATCGACCCCCGGGTTGGGCCCAACGGTATCAAGTGCGCGACTCTTCCCAAACAGTTTGCTGCTCCACCTCAAGGCGATGATGATGATGATGGTAAGGTCACCAGCACAGCAGACTACACAGTGCAGGACAAAACCAACCTTCCCTTGATTGTCGAGATGCTTGAGAAGTACGGTATCGTCATTGTGAAAGATTTGGTTTCGCCGCCAGCGTGCGATGCCATCGTTGGGGAGCTAGAGCCTCACTTCTTCAGAGACCCCTCGTGGAATGGGTCTCCGTTTCCAAAGCAGACCACGGTGGCCACCAGAACTGTGCTCAAGTCCAAGACCGCAGTCGAGCAAATTCTCTGCCACCAGTTGTTCTCGAAGGTGAGCGCGCATTTCTTGAGCGAGTCAAACTACTTCTGGATCAGCAACAAGATCAGAACCGGCAACAGCTCCATCCAGCTCAACTCCGGCATCACCTACAAAGCGGGGCCCAACGCTGCCAACCAGATGTACCACAGAGAAGATATGGTGCACCACAACATTCACGAGGAGAGAGACACGTTCCACTACGGCGACGACACGTTGGTGGGGCTAGCGGTGGCTCTAACCGACACCACCAAGGCAAACGGCGCCACGCGAGTCATCCCCAAGAGTCACTTGTATGGGCCGTACCGCCATCCGCGGGACCAGGACTGCAACTATATAGAATTGCAAAAGGGCGACTGTGCCTTTATGTTGGGGTCAACCTACCATGCTGCCAGCGCGAACAACACGAGCGAGAGCCGCATCAGCTCGTTCTTCTTCATGACCAAAAGCTACTTGAAGCCCGAGGAAAACTTGTTTATCGACCAGACCCTTGACTTTTTCCGAGACAACTACACTCCCGAGGCCTTGAGTCTATTGGGGTTGAACTTGAGCAAGCCCTTCTGCGGACACGTGGACTACGGCAACCCGTTGAACTTGCTCAAGTCCCAGGAGGAACTCGGCCGGAGCTCGTTGCGGCTCAGGGAGGACAATTACGGGGAAACTACGGTAGCGGTTTCAGCATCGAATGACATTTGAGTTGCACAGATGTGCACTGGAGATGGAGATGCTGTTGCTGCCACTGAACTGAACCGAACCGAACTGAACCGAACCAGGATGGTAAATCAATCCGCTGATGCTTATAAATCGTATTTAGACATCGTATGATTGGGCTTTAATCACACACGACGACAATGCAGGCAGCAGCCGCCAGACTGACAAAAAAC
>JXWR01003471.1_pt1 | contig 19042 bp, 6 predicted proteins | sample 315541 | NCBI WGS metagenome assembly JXWR01 (sample SAMN03273951, study PRJNA271842) | soil metagenome | isolation source: rice field ambient CO2 | place: India: CRRI Experimental farm Cuttack,Odisha-753006 | collected 2013-12-17
ACAAAATAAAAGAATGTCAAAGGAAAGAGCGACAATGAAAAAGACATTCTAACCTTTAAATTTTTGGTTCAATAACCGTCAAAAAGAAGCATCTTGTTGCGTAAAATAACCAAGCAAAGTGATACAATTTCTTTGACATTCTTTTATTTTGTTGATGATGTTGAAAGTTTTTATCAACCATTTTAATTTTTTAATGTATGTTTTACTCTTTTTGATTTATTCACCTAATGAACGAAAAGTTACTATGCGTTATAGAAAGAAGATGGCGGCAGTTTACAGTTCCTAACTTATTTACTGGTAGAGCAAATGCTAAAGTGGAGGTTCAGCACGACAAATAGTAGTTGATGTAGACAGAAGAAAAAATAAACTTATAGCTTATTTATCAGGGTATATATATAGATAATGGCGAAATGACCCAACTTCCACTTGCCACCAGCCACCTGTTTCATAACTTTACTTTGACACATTTTAAAAAAAAGGTTATTTTATCGTTTTCTTGAGTGTACGTCGTCTTTTTCAGTGTCTGCCTAGTTAGAAGCCACTAAGCACAGTAGTGGCGGGACCATGACATTTACCATTCATTGAAATGGCTGAATTCGAAACTTCCGCTTTTGTCTTTGAAGAAATCACAAACTGTGTAAATCTGTAGATCGGGAAAGTCAAGAAGCCGTTCGGATAGTTTAGTAAACTATGCTATAGTTTGTCACTTTATTGTTATCTGCATGTTGTGCCTTGGCTCGGTCCGTAGTTGAGGAGCATCCGCTATATCGACTAGCCATGCCAACAGAATCGAGCCAAGCACGCCAACGGTCCTTGAAAGTCTTGGTATTCTTGGGTGCTTGCTAAAGATCCTATTACATTGAAACTTTGATTGTTTTAGTGTTCTTCCAAGATGTGCTCCAAAAAGATTATATCTGTCTAATGTTTTGCTTACAAGAGAAAAATAAGCCAAAATTAGGATTTGAATTCCCAATTGTCATGCCGTGCAAGCGCATTCCTTTGCGGTTTTGCGACAACAATACAAAAGGTGTATTGAGGAGAACAAAGCCCATGAATAAAAACTCACATAATGACAAAGAAAGCGCCTCATTTGAGCCATATAACTCATCACCGGCATCTTTGCTTTTCCGTTGAAGCCATAGTGCACATTCCGAATACTGCAACCAGAACAATCATGAGGAGTCAACTCAATTGCCAAATCGAAGGATTTCTCTGCAGGTGCATGCGCCTCGTGAAGAAATACGCCGACGCAAGGTCAAATTTCAACATTAGCTTCTACAACATGTCGTTGTACAGAGACGATAGACAAGATATCTATTTTGAGATATAAATATGCCATAAACACCAATTTTTAAGAAAAGATTTATGTGGTTCTTTTTATTATAATCATCATTACAATCATCAATACAATACTTTCCTTCTCTTTACTCTCTTTAACCAGCTTACAAAAGATATTCTTTATTATTTCTTTAAACTTTTCAAACCTTTTCAATGCAATTTTCTAACTCTGTTCTCTTGTCAGTCGCTGCTGCTTTGGCGTCTCTCACAAGTGCTGCTCCACTCGAAAGAAGAAGTTCCCAGTTACCAAAAATTGACTTCAATGTTGTCAGATATGGTGCTTCAAGCTTCAACGAGAGTGTCATTTCCCCTCTCTCCGTCCACAGAAAGAGCGTTAGATCTGCTGCTTCATCTGGTGTCAACGTCCCATTGGAGAACGAGTACTCTTTGTACTTGGCCGACCTCGAAATTGGTACTCCAGGCCAAAAGATTCAAGTTGACATTGATACTGGCTCTTCCGACTTGTGGGTCCCAGGTGCTGGCACCAAGAGCAATGCCGGTACTTATGACCATACCAAATCTTCTACTTACAAAAAGGATAAAGACGGTTTCAAGATTTCTTATGGTGACGGTTCCAGTGCTTCCGGTGACTGGGCCAAGGAGACTGTTAAGATTGGTGACGCTACTGTAAAAGATTTGGAGTTTGGTGATGCTACCACCCAAAACGTCGGTCAAAGTATCCTTGGTGTGGGCTTCACCGGTAACGAAGCTGCCGCTCAACAAGAATCTGGCTCTTTTACTTACGACAACTTGCCACTCCAGTTAAAGAAACAGGGTGTCATCAGCAAAGCTGCTTACTCTTTGTTCCTAAATGATGTGGATGCCAAGTCAGGGTCTATCTTGTTTGGTGGCATTGACAAGTCTAAGATTGATGGTGACTTGAAAACCTTGAAGATTCAAAACGTTGACGACTCTGGCTCTCAAACTGACAAACCAGTTGCCTTCTTTGTTAACTTGGACAAAATCCAAGCTGGTGGCAACAACTTCGCTGAAAAGACCTACCCAGCCTTGTTGGACTCCGGCACCACCTTGATTTACGCCCCACAAGACATTGCTGAATCCATTGGCAAGAAATACGGTGAATACAACCAACAATACGGTGGCTACCTTACCTCCTGCTCCACCACAGGTGATGACTTTGAGTTCACTTTTGACGACAAGACCATCAAGGTCCCATTCAAGAACTTGTTGTACAGCCTCAAAAAGGCCGGCAGCGGCAGCAGCAGTGAATCTGCCAAATCTGACTCTGACGACCAATGTTTGGTTGGTGTTTTAGGTTCCCAATCTGAATACTACATCCTCGGTGACGGTTTCTTGAGATCTGCATATGTGTACTACGACATTGACAATGCTGAAATTGGCCTTGGTCAAGCTAAATATGACTCCACCTCCTCAAACATTGTTGAATATTGAGCCTCTTGATAATGAGCCTAATATTCGTTCTCGTCACTATTCTGAGCTCAGCTCTGAGCTCTTCCTTCTTCATTTCTTCGCCTTTGTACCCTGTGGGTCCATTATCTGTCTTTTTCTCTTGCTATTTAACTCTTGAATATAATGTATCTTAATCAAATAATTTCCAGTGTAGGAATGGCTGCAGTGCATCACAAAAAAATACACATTGATGGTTCAAAGCAGCTAAAATAGAGATAGTGTCAAGAACTAACCAATGATAATAGATACTCATCCCCCCTGAAAAGGCCCTTACGTATTCTTTCTAAAAACCTCTATATATCAAACACACTTAGCTATGACAAATATTAGAGGAAAATCACAACCAAAAACTTAACTTATCGGAGAAGCCTTTCATACAATGCATTTATACCACGTGAGCGGATGTGAGTCAAAGACGTTGATAGCATGACACGAACTACGTGCCGTTTCAGTGACAAACAGAGAGGCAAAAACAAAAGATGCTACAGCTATTCTGCCTCGTTTGTCAAGCTCAAGCTTATATTCTTGTTTGTGTGGTTCTCAATGTTTTGTAAAGATACTGACATAAGCGCATTTAGCAATATAGAGGTGCCCTCAGAACGGCGGGTCCTCCGCACATCATAGTGGTTCGGCATTCGCCCGCGGAAAACGAAAAAAAAATTTTTAGACGGCAAAAATATCAAACTCGAGAAACAACACCCTTTGAATGGACTAGCTAGAGACCGCTAAACAGCACTATAGTGAAGCTTTACATATTTTTAAAGAAACTCATACATTTTTATACATACAGACAAGAAAGATCACAATGCAAAGATCAATGATTAGAAACGTTCTCAGATTCGCTGCTCAGCCATCAGTTTTGAGCACCCGTACCCAGTTCGTCACCAAGCCAGCTGCCGTTAGCGCATTCACCAGAAGAGCCAACAACTTCAGTACCAGCAGCATCGCTCGTTTTGCTGATGCCAATAAAGAAGCTTCTGAACAGCAGAGTCAAGAACAACAGGCAGAACAACAGACAGAACAAAACGAAGGTAGTGAAGAAGACTTGAAGAGTCAGTTAGCTAAGTTGCAAGAAAAGTACAACAAGAAGGACAAGGAATTTGCCGAGTTGAAGAATCTTTACTTGCGTTCTGTTGCTGATTTCAGAAACTTGCAAGAGATCACCAAGAGAGACATTCAAAAGGCTAAGGATTTTGCTTTGCAAAAGTTTGCCAAGGACTTGTTGGAATCCGTTGACAATTTTGGTCATGCGTTGAACGCCGTCAAGCCAGAAACACTTGAAGGCAACAAGGAAATCAAAGATTTGTATGAAGGTTTTGTCATGGTTAGAGACGTTTTTGAAAAGACTTTGACCAGACACGGTATTGAAAAGATTAACCCAATTGGTGAAAAATTTGACCCTAATATTCACGAAGCCACTTTCGAAATTCCTCAACCAGATAAAGAAGCCGGCACTGTTTTCCATGTCCAACAACCAGGTTACTCTTTGAACAGCAGAGTCTTGAGAGCCGCTAAGGTTGGTGTTGTCAAAGGTTCCGATTGAACAACTGTGATCGATTAGTAACGATTAGTAATGATTTTGTTTTGATTGGTTGATTGTTTTTTGATGGTAAACTTTTTATTATTATTACGTTAATATCAAACTGGTTTTGAGCTTATATGGATCAAAGGAAAGAAATTGAAAGGATCCATACCAACAAGAACAAAAACAACAGCAATAACAGCAATAACAGCAATAACAATAATAGCGGTTAATGATTGCAAATATTATTAGGGAAGTTCATGCTCATTCCCATCTGTAAATAGAATAAATGTGTGAATAGAACACTTGATATGAATTACTAGCTAGTTTGTTTCGACGACGGATTTGTTTGTGTACCTTGCCTTTTATTGTAGGTTTCTAGTTTGAGTTTAGAAAGTGGTTAATCATGGTTGGCTTCGTGGTATCGTAGTATAGCAGTGCAGTCTACTTAGAGCCAAACAAGTCACATGTCATACCTCTGCAAACGGAACCGCAGCACGAAAATTTCAAATTTTCTTAACATCAAAAAACAAAAATAAAATAAAAATAAAACAAGATAGATTTAAGGCTCCATGATAAAACAGTTGCTGCTCATCAGTCTTTTGTCTACTACCTACTGCTCAGCAGAAGCTTCCAGCACCAATCATGAGTGATCAAAAAAATGATATTCAGCGTTTTAAGTATGATGAGATGGCAAATAAGGTCCTCAAGGCTGATCGCCGTTTCACATCAAGAAGAAACGAGCAAGATGCCATTGCATCGCAGCCCAAGTCCTTGAAAGGCAAAATCACAAAAGCTGAGATGGGTTCAAGATTAAAAAAGCTGGAAGTCAACAGTGATAGTAGTTTTGAACAGGAGAAGAAACTTTTGAGAGAACAATACTTGAAAGAGCAAGATAGACTTGCTAATAAGCCATATGGCGCGTCATCTAGTTCCATATTCGGTAATGATGCCTCATTAATAAATTCCAATATTGAAGGGCTAACTTATTTCCCAAAAAAGGAAGAAACAGTAAGAGTCTTTGAACAAATAATAAGCTGGGTTTACGAAGAGTTCTCTCACGATGTGACCAATGATGTGATAAGGTCGGCAGCTGATGCATTACTAGTCGCATTGAAAGACGAGACTATTAAGGATAAAAGAAAAGAATGCGAAGAAATTATAAATAATCATATTACCGATAACAGGTTCAATCAATTAGTGGAATTAGCAAATCAAATAACTGATTTTCATGATGAGACACGAGGTAACGCTGCAGCAAATTCAAACCAGGAAGGAGAAGCAATGCCTGTGACATTTGATGACGAAAACGGACAAGAGGAAGATGACGAAGAAGAGGACAATCAAACAGAACTTCAAGATGATATGAATGATAGACAAGTTCAAAATTCAAAAAAGGATAACAAGGAGGCTTACAATGATCTCAGAGATGACGAGGAAATTGTCAAGCTCAGCAATAAGTCACATCGAAATATACCTCTTGAGAAGATTGATCCAATATGGTTGCAATTAGAAATAAAACAAGCATTGACAGATGCAGATTCTCATAAAGTAGCCGATTTTCAATTTAAGATCTTTAGTTTGCTTTCTGACTACAAAAATATAAGTCCGGATGAGCTAAAAAATGAGCTTCTAGATCTTTTTCACAAAGATAAAGACCATGCTTCTAGCCTTATTGGACTACTTTGTTCTAACAGACTCAAGATATACTTTAGACTAAAATTGTTAGAAGTTGGTGATAACGAGGAGGAAAAATTGAAAGTTATTCAAGAAATGAACGATTTAGAATTGTATCAGTTAATGGAAGAATTTGAAAACCTTGAAAATAATACTGCAGATGGCCAGCAGCAGTCCAAAAAACGAAAGCTAAATAAGGAGGCCCTTACCGCCGGAAATGTCGAAAGTGCTGAAACGAAAACCAAAAATTTGAGATACATTGATTTGAATTCTTTGAAATTTGACCAAGGTTCGCATTTAATGACGAAGACAAAGATCAATTTACCCCAAGGTTCATTCAAAAAAGTAAAAAAATCATACGAAGAGATTCATGTTCCTGCACCTAGCAAACCAGATTTATCACACATTCAATTAATATCTACCAGCGAACTACCCGAATGGGCAAAAGCAGTGTTCCCAGAAGCAGAAACAAGCACTTTGAATCCTATTCAGTCAGCCGTTTATCCAGTGGCATTCAAGTCGGATTCTAACATGTTACTATGTGCTCCTACCGGTGCTGGTAAAACCAATGTCGCCATGCTTGCAATGTTACGTGCCATAGACGATTTCAGAAATTCAGAAAGCGGAAGAATTGACGCTGATGCACTCAAAATAGTTTATATTGCTCCGTTGAAAGCTTTAGTGCAAGAACAAGTGCGCGAATTTTCTAGAAGATTGAAACTATTGGGTTTGAATGTTGGAGAGTTGACTGGTGATTCGTCTTTGACTAAGCAACAGATTAAAGACACCCAAGTGCTCATTACAACTCCTGAGAAATGGGATGTTATCACTAGAAAGAATACTGATACAAGTTATACTAACCTAGTGCGGCTAATTATTATTGACGAGATTCATTTGTTGCACGATGAAAGAGGACCAGTGCTAGAGAGTATTGTTGCTCGAACTCTCAGACAGTCTGAAGAATTGGATAGTCATATACGATTGGTTGGATTATCAGCAACATTACCTAATTATAAAGACGTCGCTGAGTTTTTGCAAGTTGATTTTGATGATGGACTTTTCTATTTTGATGCCAGTTACAGACCGTGTCCTTTGGCTCAGCAATTTATTGGTATTACTGAACAGAAAGCATTTAAAAAAGTGCAGGCAATTAATGAAGCATGTTATGATAAAGTCTTGGAAAATGCGGGAAAATTCCAGGTTATCATATTCGTGCACTCGAGAAAAGATACGGTGAAGACGGCCACTTATTTGAGGGACAAATTGCTAGAATCTGAAAATTTGACTAGACTTCTAAAAACAGATGCTGGTTCAGGGGAAATTTTGAAACAAGAAGCAAGTGTAGTGAAAGATGCAGGACTCAAGGAGCTCATACCTACAGGTTTTGCAGTGCATCATGCTGGCCTTACCAAGGAAGATAGATCAATTGCTGAAGATCTATTTGCTGAAGGGTATGTCCAGGTGCTCGTATCTACTGCCACATTGGCCTGGGGTGTCAATTTACCTGCCCATACAGTCATCATCAAGGGCACTCAAGTTTATTCTCCGGAAAAGGGCGCTTGGACTGAGTTATCACCACAAGATATCTTGCAAATGTTGGGAAGAGCAGGTAGACCAAGGTATGATAAGAATGGTGAAGGTGTGATTATAACGTCACATAGCGAAATGCAATATTATCTAGCTATACTAAATCAGCAATTGCCTATTGAGTCTCAGCTTGTTAGCAAACTTGTGGATAACTTGAATGCTGAGATTGTTGCCGGCACAGTTAGGTCATTGGATGACGGGGTTGAATGGTTAGGTTATTCATACCTTTTCCATAGAATGCTGCATTCTCCAGGAATTTACCACGTTGGTGCAGATTATTCTGATGATGAAAAGCTTTTGCAAAAACGCGCTGATTTGATACATTCAGCATTGGTAGAGTTGACTAAAAATAATCTAGTTCATTATGATGAAGCCTCAGGCGCGGTTTCCACCACTGAGTTGGGCAGAATTGCTTCTTATTATTATATTAGTAATGAGTCAATGAATATCTATATTGATAACTTGAGACCATATTTGACTCCTGTCGATATATTGAGAATTTTTGCGTTATCTGGTGAGTTCAAATACATCCCAGCACGCCAAGAAGAAAAACAAGAAATCAAGACATTGATTTCAAAAGTACCGATTCCTGTCAAGGAATCTGAAAGTGACCCTTTAGCGAAAGTCAATGTATTGCTACAATCGTACATCTCCAAACTTAATCTTGAAGGGTTTGCATTGATGGCAGATATGGTCTACATTACCCAATCCGCAAGCAGAATTTTTAGAGCTATTTACGAGATTTGCTTGCGAAAAAACTGGGCTGGAATTGCCAAAACAATGTTGGATTTTTGCAAAATGATTGACCATAGAATGTGGTTATCAAACTCTCCATTTCGTCAATTTCCGGGCTGTCCAAGAGAAATTGTTCGGAAGACAGAAACTGCAAGAATTCCATGGTCCTATTACTTATCTCTTGAAACGTCACAGGAGTTAGGTCAGGCGATTGGATCAGAGAAATTTAGCAGAAAAGCGTTTGAGTTAATTCAGCAATTCCCAAAGATTAAAATCACCGAAACTAATGTGTTGCCTATCACTACTAGCTTGTTGAAATTTGAATTGACAATTTTGCCAGAATGGCAATGGAATTACGAAGTCCATGGCGCTTCTGAAAGGTTTTTGCTTTTAGTGGAAGACGTAAACGGCGAGAAAATTTTGTTTAATGACACCTTTTTGGTCCGCCAAGAGTTTGTCAATGAGGAGCATTATACCGAATTCACGTTAACATTACCGGCCAATGATACTAATAAGCAGCAAATTGTGCCACCCAACTATTTTGTTTCTCTTGTTTCTGAGAAGTGGTTGAACTGCGATTATAGAATCCCGATAACATTTTTCCAAATCAGGTTACCAAAGAAGTTTTCTAGTCCTACTGAAGTTGTTGATATGCCTTTAGTGCCAACTTCTCAATTGAAGGCAAAAGAGTTTGAAGCATTTTTTGCAAAAGCTAGAAAAATGGAATTATTTAATAAGTTCCAGTCACAAGCTTTTGCTGCAGTTTATCAGTCTAATGAAGGTGTCTTTATTGGTGCATCAAAGGGCTCCGGTAAAACTGTTTTTGCAGAGTTGGCTATTTTCAATTATTGGAAACAACAGAGACCTGGAAGAGTGGTATACATTTGTCCTACGAAAGAAAAAGTTGACGATTTGTTTAAGTTGTGGAATAAGCATTTCGCTAGTATTGCTGGAGGAAAGCAAATTACTAAATTGAGCACCAGTGGCGAACTTTCTCTTAACTTGAAAAAGTTGAATGAAAATCATTTGATTTTGTCGACTCCTGAAAATTTTGAGTTGATAACAAAGCGTTGGACCAAGAATCGTAAGTTTATTAGCAAAATAGATTTGTTGATTCTTGACGATGCTCATGCTATCAGTCATGGGATTGGGTCAGTTTATGAAGTGTTGATTTCAAGGATTAGATTCATTATGAACCAATTGGAAAAAGAAGAGGAGTTTAGGCTTGTGGCTCTTGCGTCTCCAATTGCTAATGGTAGAGATTTCGCAGATTGGTTGGGGATTGCTAAAGATAATATTTTCAATTTTGATCCAACTGAAAGAGTTGAGCCAGTTGAAGTTCATTTAAGGTCGTTGAACGTTAACCATTATCCCTCCTTTATCAACTCTTTGACTAAGTCCAGTTATAAGTTTGTTACCGAGTACGTGGAGAACACGTTGGGAAAAGCACTTATTTTTATATCTTCCAGAACCCAAGCCATAGAGCTTGCCACATTTTTCATCAAATTTTTACAGCATGAAGAGAAAGCTTTGGTGTCTGAAATATCAAAGAAGGGACAAAACCTTATTGATCAAATTAATGACATTGCATTGAAAAGGTTGACTAGCAATGGTATTGGAATATACTATAAAAATATGAATGATAATGACAGATTAATTGTCGACAGGTTGTTTCAGTTACAAGTTATCAAGATAATATTTGCAACTAGAGAAACCAGCAATTTTGTATCTTCTGCAAATTTGGTGCTTGTTTTGGGAACCCAATATTTTGAAGGTAAAGAACATAGATATGTTGATTATACTGCTAACGAATTGCAAGAAATGATTGGGCTTGCGCAAACCAATCCGTTTGTGGAAGACTCAGAGGAAAATGCTGGCAAAGTTGTGATTTTTACTACTACGGTTAAAAGAGATTACTACAAGAAATTTTTGAATTTTGCTATTCCTGTTGAAAGTACATTGCATTATTCTGTCAATGACGTGTTTGTGGATGAAATCACCAATAAGGTCATCACTACTAAGCAAGATTGCATTGATTGGTTAACTTATACATTTTTTTACAGAAGGTTACAACTCAACCCAAGTTTTTATGGGGTGAAAGATGTTTCTGCTTTAGGATTGTCCGAATTCTTGTCTGAGTTGATTGAGGATTCGTTGAAGGAATTGGAAGACGCCAAGATGATTGAAATTGAGGAAAATGACAACAACAATGAAGCAGAGAATGAAGACGAAGATGAGGAGGAAGAAGAAGAGGAGGAAGAGGAGGAAACAATTAGTCCACTAAATGGTGCTATGATTTCATCTCATTATAGCGTATCTTTTAACACTATTCAAACATTTATGGTCAACTTAATCTCTTCCAATGGTCAGAAATTTCAATTACGTTTCTTGATTGAAATTTTATCGTTGGCTAATGAATTTGAGTCCCTTTTAACAATGCGCAAAAATGAAGCCCCCGCTTTGCAAAAGTTGTACAATAGATTACCATTGAAATCAAATTCATTGACGAAATCACAAATAAGTTTTGAGAACTCCATAAGTTTGAAGGTTTTTATCTTGCTCCAAGCTCACTTATTAAGACTCAATTTGTCTCCCGAGTTGAATTCTGATTCCAAGATAATTATATCTGTTGTTCTTAAACTTTTGAATTCAATGATTGACTTGCTATCGAGTGACGGGAACTTGATTGTATTGAGATTAATGACTTTATCCCAACTTATTACTCAAGCTATTTGGGAGAAAGATGAAAATGTTTCTTTAAAACAGTTGCCATTCGTTGACGAAGAAGTATTGAAAAATTGTGCTTCTAGAGAAATTTCCAATGTTAATGATTTCTTGGAAATTGAGGACGACGATGAAAAATTGGCAATCCTTGGTAAGCTGATTTCATCTAACGAATTTCAACTTAATAAGGTCATCAACTTTTTGAACAATTATCCAATTATCAATAATATTAGCTATAAAGTACTCAACGATGAAGTGACCACCAGTGATGATATAGTAGTTGCTGTGACTATTTCCAGAGATGAAGATATTGAGGACGAAGAGGACTTAATTATTAACTCAGAGTTTTACCCATACGAAAAGTTTGAAAATTGGTGGATTGTCATTGGTGATATCAAGACCAGAACATTGTACGCTATCAAGAAAGTGGTGCTCAAGAAGGAAGAGCAAACTTATAAACTTAGTTTAAATATCAATGATGCAGGAAAACATGATTTGAATATTTGGCTCGTGTGCGATTCATACTATGAGACTGAAGAAACCAGCTTGGTAATTGATGTGGCACAGGGGGAAAATGAAGATGACGAAGATGAAGAAATGAGTAGATGAGTGTTTCATTGTACAATTGCTGATCAGCTTGTTTAGATTTACTTTTTTGGGTATCATTTACCAGAAACTAATTGATATAGTGTGTATTATATTATTTATGTAGTAACTTAACTAACCTATTTATCAATAATTATTTTTAAACATAGATATACTATAATGTACTCCGCTGTACATAGTACTCTACTTTTACTGGCCGAAGTCTTCCACATCTCTTTCAAAGAAATCTTTCTTTGTAGGGAGTGGTTAGGAATGAGATGGTGATGTTGAGCTGGCGGCATATAATCCACACTATTGGAATAAGACAGGGTAACAGCTAAAATTTAATACAAAATAACTGACAAGCGAGAAATAGAAAAAAAACCTATAAAAGTCGGAAAAATTTTTCTCTTTTCTTTACTACCAATTTACCTTTTCCTTTTTTTCCTTTTCTTCAACATTTGTTACCAAGGATCATATTCTAACAAGTTTCCACCCGACTTGGGCTCGTGTTTTACGAGTTCTGTCACCTTTATATTCTTTGCGGCTTGTCTTGGAGTTGTTAGAAGTGCTTTTGAGCAATTTTTACTTTTCCAGTCAATGGCGAGTCGCGCCTTTTTTGGAACTTGTTGTTTAGAGTCCGAGATCAAATTGCCCGATTTTATCGTATTGATTGTGTTTAATTCCTGTCATATTGGTACTTCATGCTCTGGCGATATTTCTTTTTCTTCAATACTGACCTGTTTTGTCAGGTTAAATCTGTAGATTCTCATCTGAGATCGATTTTACTGAAGTTGACTACGTCGTGTCTTCACAACCTATGAGATATAGCTAATTCGATAGTGCAGACAACTCAAATGGCTAATTAATATAGTACATTAGTTTATCTATAAAGTGCAAAAGGTGATATACCTTGTATTAAGTTTTATGCTAGTATTTCTCTAGCAGCCAGCAATTAATGATAGTTACTGTATAGGGTGTTCATTTGATCAACTTTCTTCTCTTTTTACGGTCCTTGGTATCTTCTTTCTTACCTTCGTACTTCTTTAACAAGTTTCGTATTAACTTGCCATCCTCAATATTGCTAAACTTCTTGGTAGTAAAATATTCCTTGCAGTTCTTAATAGCATTAATCTCTGACTTGAGTACACATTCTGCAAAATCTTTGCGAGTGAACTCGTCCTTTTCTGGGACTGCCATGACTGCGTTTTTCACCAAGTTTTCTGGATACTGAGCGAGTCTCTTGTCCAAAAGATTTTGATAGTTATCAATAGCTTCTTCGGTAATTCTATTAGAGTTAATAAGTTGCAAAATCTTCTTTGTGAAACGCTTGATGTATTTTTTTTTCTCTTCCAAAGAGGTGATCTGAGAATACTTGTGTAAAAAACTATCGTCATTCTCAATTTTGAGAATGCTCGTAAGAATCTGGATCAAATAATAAAATTCAGGATTAACAAGACCATCAACGTAACATTCATAACTGTCTGAAATAAGCCCATTATCATCATCATCATCTTCTTCTTCTTCTTCTTCTTCTTCATCTCCATTTTCTTTATTTCTTTCACCTGCTTCCTCGCCAATGTAATTATCATCCAATTCTTTATCTTTGGAAATAATTCTTATAACCTCATCCACTGTTTCTTGCTTGACGTTGTATTTTTCTACAAACATTTGCTTGACGAGTGATAAAGGCACTTCACCAAAATCATGTTTGGATGACCCCCATTCAACGTAACCGTATCTTCTCAAGATTTCTGCATTTGGATGTTCACCATATGTATTGTACACTTGCTCACCTTTAGCAATTGGTTTTACTGATTTCATTGCAAGCTCATCATTCTCGTAGGTCAAGTTAGCATTAACAAGGTTAGTGTCTGCATTCAAAGTATCTGCCAAACATACCATTGTCTTGATTGGCTCTACTTCATATTCCTCTTCTTCCTCATCTTCATCGTCATTCTCTTTCTTGTCCTTATTGTCACCTTTCTGCACATACAAGTCCTTTTCGACATCAAATGAATAAGACTGAATCAAAGTGGCTATGCAATGAAACTTTTCCACAGTGAAAGTTTCCTTATGCTCTTCAAGGTTCAAATCCTTGAGCCCGTTATCATGCAAATTTTGGTACATGTCAAGAGAGTCCTGCTTTCCGACTCTATCCACAACAAGTGATGGTTTCAACAAGGAATTCAATTCGCCATCATTCCAATACATCAACGTTTGAAACTCCTTTGGCAAAACATCAAAGTAAGCGGCCCATTTGCTTCCATTACCGAGGATCTCAAGTTCGTAAAAAAGGCACAAAATTAAGATTTCCCACTGATTGTAAGTTTCCAAAACTTGATTGATTTTCTCCTCGTTATTGTCAAACTTTTTGAATAACTCAGAAGTTTCATAGTTAAGAACTGCTTCTTTTGGTAAAGTGAAGAGAACTTCGTCATTGGCAATATCTTCAACGGCAACAACCCCACGGCCCTGATGTTGTTTTCTGAGATCAGCGATGGTGACTTTGGGGCTGATTTTTACACCATTTTCGATGAGAAAATTAATGAAAGCTTGAGTTTTCTGGGTGAATTCTTGATCACTAGTGGTCATTGTAATATTTGTTAATAATGTTATGGTTTTATGCTATAATGAGAAATCAAGGGTATAAAAGGATTTGCAATTTTTTGAAAATTTAAAATATTTCATTATAAATATATTTTTTTTCCATCTCATCGCCCGGTCTGATGCCGGCTTGGCACAATCCGGTGGTCTGTCATACTGCTTGTAGCCATGGGAAATGTGCACCAAAATACCACTAGAAATTCAGATAAAAAAATATCCTTTTTAGTCGAAGCGTTCATATGGTCATCTGTTATGTTATCAATTAGTGTATTGAAATTTTTGAAAACGAATAACACAATCCTCTATACCGGTGGCAGCGCAGCGATGAGTTTTGAATTTCGAGGGTTACCGCGAGTCCAGAAAAAAAAATTTTTTTTTTTAATTATTTTGAAGGCTTTCATTACTCAAACAAATCAAAACAGTTCGACTGGCTTTCATATCGAACACCTTTCTACTGACGCTCTCATATATTAATCGTCTTTGCTAATATACAAGAGCAAAACATTATTACTCTATAAATAGATACAAACCATATTCAAAAAGTCACAAAACATGGTCCAAACTAGCCTTAGTCCTGAAGAAATAGAATATATCGTCGATGAGGCCAGATATGGGGAGCTCGATTCGCTTAAGCAAATATTCTCCGAGATTGATGACTCGCTTCTCATCACTCAGCTAGTTGACCTGCAATCTGAATCCACTTTGGTGCATATGGCTTCTGCCAATGGCCATTTTGAAGTGGTACAGCTCTTACTTTCCATACTATCCAAATTGCATAGCAAAGACAGCGATGAGAGCAAAAAGTTCATCAATAAGCAAAACAAATCCGGCAATACTGCATTACATTGGGCCGCATTGAATGGTCATTTAGAAATTGTTAGGGTGCTTTGTGACGAATTCGAAGCCGATCCATTTGTGAAGAATAGTGCTGGGCATGATGCAATTTTCGAGGCTGAGAATAGTGGAAAAACTGAAGTGGAGGATTACTTTTTGAAGAAGTTTTCCTTTGATCCAGAAGACGGGGACGACGGGGAAGCAGAAGGTGACGAAAATAAAGAAGGCGGAGCTGAACCTAGTAAGCCTACGTTCAAGCCAGGGAAAGAAATTGAAGAAGTCACTAAAGAGGCATATGCTGCTCAAGAAGCATTACAACAGCAAAAGCAACAGCAGCAGCAACAGCAAAATAAAGAAGATGCTGAGTTAGTAAATAAAACTGGTGGCTTGAAAATATAAGTTCTTTTCCGGTTTTGTGTATTTACTGATTACCTCATTGGTTTTTTTGTATTTCTAAAATTTTGGTTTCTATTTGTTTAATTTTTTTCATTTTTGATTAAGTTATTTAATTTTCATCTTCTCTTATTTTGTCTTTTTTTTTGTGTTTCATTTACCTCAGTTTTTATTTCACTTTCCTATCTTTTAGAGTTATTTTTCCTTTTCATCGCATATCACCTCGGTTCAATATCACCCACAACTTCAACATATCTCAACGGTTTAATTTCGCTTATTCATGCATAAAGAGTAATAATGTAAATCAGTCAACGTGGTGGTTGTATTTTACCTTTTGTTGTAAGTAATCACGCCATGTCTGAGATCTAGTCCTTGCCGGTGCCTGTTTAGCTGGCAAATGCACACTAAAATATTTTATTATATGATGGCATACAGAAAGCTCGAAACTTCGGTAAAACATCTGCTAACCATAACTAGAATTTGTCGTAGGAGCCGCCCCTACTTTTGTCTATTTGTTCTGTCAACCTGCGGTTTAGACTGGGAATTCAACTGCTCTGGCTCACAAGACAAAATAAGACCCCATGTAATGTGAACTGATGTAAAGGCAAGCCAAAAGATAAAAGGGGCGAAAGACGGAAATATGCCCATTATTGCACATACAGTGAAGTGTCTTATTGTCACTCAAAAGGTGTATCTTGCCAGTAACAAATGTTTACTTTTTTGCGGTTATAATTTTTTATGGGCGGCTGTCAGCGATAGTTGGAGTTTCTTCCGCCAAAAAGATGTCTCATCATTAGTACTGCGTCCCTAACAAATTTCGGTGATCAATGTCCATTTACAGACCGGTGTGAGCTTTTGACATGAACTTTTTTATAGTAGGCCCTTCAAACGCTCAATCATGATAACAAAGCCTCAGGGCACGATCGAAGATACTTATAAGCAATACGCGTGTAATGAGCTAAGCTATTACCATTCTTTTACGAGCTAGTACGGTAGATTGTTATTACTCCAGTTCTTTGGCCAAATTCCGAGTTGCCAAATTCCGAGTTCTGGCACCGCTGCAGGACAAAATGTTCCTGATGTCTTGAGCAAATCTCAAACATGCATGCCGGTGAGTCCTCGACATAACTCAGTGAAAATAAAATGGAAATTAATAAAAATATTAATCAGAAGAATGGATTGATTACGGATAGTAATGGCTCCAAGGTGGGGTTGCCAAAGGTATAAATACAGCCGGAAAAGCTGTGTAATTCGGCAAAACATTTTATTTATTCAAAACTCTGATTCTTCATCAAACACCAACACTCCTTTATTTACCTATTGTTTTGAATAACAGTAAGAAAAAAACTCCTACACTCCTTTAGTCAAGCAACAATTTTTCAAAAATGCAAATCACTTTCTCTTCAGTTGCCGCCTTATTGGCCACTCTTTCTATGGTCTCTGCCTCCCCACTTGACATTGAAAAGCGTGCAACTTGTACGATTACTTCTTCGAACTTGAGCAGTATCAGCAGCATCAAAAAGAGCTGTACTAACATTGTTGTCAATGGTGTCACTGTCCCGGCAGGTGAAACTTTGGATCTTACTGGTTTGAAAGACGGTACTACTGTTACTTTCAAAGGTACTACTTCTTTCGGCCACAAGGCTTGGGAAGGTCCTTTAATTAGTGTTTCTGGTAATCAAATCACTGTCAATGGTGCTTCTGGTCATGTTATCAACGGTGGCGGTGAAAAATATTGGGATGGTAAAGGTAGCAACGGTGGCAGCAAAAAGCCAAAATTCTTCTATGCTCACAAATTGAAGAAAAACTCTATCATTAAGGGTCTTAATGTCAAGAACACCCCAGTTCAAGGTTTTTCCATCAACAATTCTGACAGTTTGACAATCGATGGTGTTCACATTGACAACAGTGCCGGTGACTCTAAGGGTGGTCACAACACTGATGCTTTCGATGTTGGTTCCAGTAACAATATCAAGATCCAAAACGTTATAGTGAAGAACCAAGATGATTGTCTTGCTGTTAACAGTGGTACCAACATTTATTTCACCAATAACTACTGTTCTGGTGGTCACGGTATCTCCATTGGCTCAGTTGGCGGCAGATCCGACAATGTTGTCGATGGTGTTCATGTTAGTGACTGTCACGTCACCAACTCTGATAACGGTATTAGAATCAAGACTGTTTATAAAGCCACCGGTAAGGTTAACAACGTTAACTACAAAAACATAAAACTTGACAACATCCACAAATACGGTATCATTGTTGAAGGTGATTATCAAAATGGTAGCCCAACCGGTACCCCAACTAGCGGTTTGCCAATCACCGGTTTGACTATTAACGGAGTCACTGGTTCCGTTGACAGCAACGCTCAACCAGTGTACATTTTGGTTAAGGGTGCTTCTGGTTGGAAATGGAGCGGTGTTAACATCACTGGTGGTAAGACCAAGAAGAGCTGTACTGGTATCCCATCTGGTTCTGGTGCTAAATGTTAAGCATCCAAAATCATTGAAAGGGGCTCACATTTGGGGATAAAAGAGAAAGCTTCGTGATAAATACATAGAAAAAGCATATAGAAATACACCTAGATTTTTTGTTTACAATTTATTGCTAGAATATAGTTTACACTTATGTGATTCTCTTCAGTATTGTTTTTTTGTTTTCCTAATTCCCTGATTAGGCAATATGCATGCTCCTGCAGAGTATATTAAACTGGCACGTACTGATTTAAGTTGGATTAGTTTAGTTCAACAAATGAAGTGCCTAGTGCAAAACGTTTTTTATGCCTATAAGCTTTATTGGCAAAACTCTAAGGAGACTATGCACTAACGTACTATGGTATAGAGTGGAATGATCAAAACTGGTTTAATACGGATGCGCTTGTGTTTTTTGTTTCTATACATTCCAATTAGTATTACTTGTTTGAGTTGTCAGGCAAAATTACTCTTCAACTTGCAAGGTTTTGATAGTGAATAGCTGGTAGCCAGATATCTGAGCGCCATAAACCCTAAAGATTTTAGGGTAAATTATATGATGTTTATGGGAGTTAATTAGCTTCATGAGACTGTTTCCGGGAGTACCAAAACACAAGTGTAATTGAATTGATGCGCTTACACTATAGGAAAATCAAAAGGTAAGAAATAATCATTTTTGAGTATGTCTGGCTGAAGCCTCTTTCTTGGAACTAGGTGCTTCGAGGACAAAGGTGCACTAAATAAAATATCAGGGCAAATGATAGTGCTGACAGTTGTGCTTTTTTTTTATCTCACATCCAATTGACAGCCCCGAAGGTTAGATCGGAAGTTTTTTTTTTAGGCGAAAGGCCGTAGGTTTGGCGATGAAACAACTCACAAATAGCGGTACAAAAGGTAGTTGCGTCCATCGCATACAAGGGGCTTGAGTAAAGAAAAATCATACTTAGCCGTAAGAAATCATCAGATAGTACGCTCAATAGTAAAGACGAAAGACTAACTGGACCTGCACCACGCAGTTTTCCGCACGCTGGCTTCCGCATTAGGTCTATGCTAGTGTGACAGGCTGCCGGCATGGTGACACAAACTGATTAATAAAGGGTGGGCAAAATGAGCTAATCCAAATGCTATTGACTACCAT
>JXWR01002067.1_pt1 | contig 18900 bp, 9 predicted proteins | sample 315541 | NCBI WGS metagenome assembly JXWR01 (sample SAMN03273951, study PRJNA271842) | soil metagenome | isolation source: rice field ambient CO2 | place: India: CRRI Experimental farm Cuttack,Odisha-753006 | collected 2013-12-17
AAGAAAGAAAAAAGAAAAAAAAGGAAAAAAAAAAAAAAAAAAAAAAACAGCAGACTTGGAAAACTCAGCTAGCTTGCAATGTAATAATAATTGTTTGGACTTAATATAATAATAATAATATAAATAGCTCTGCACAAAAATAGAGACAAATCACAATATTAATTCTCATTGAGGATTATCACCGCTCATTTACTATTCATTTATTGCTCATCATTTTGAGAATAAAAGAAGTTTATAGCCACTGGTTCCAAAGGATACTGATTAGCCCAATCTTTGACCCCCGAGCCTGGCTTACCAGTGCCCCAATTAGGTCTATCCTTCAAAGGCTTCGGATCAAAATGCCCACTTTTTTGTCTGAACAAAATAAACACATAACGATGCTTGCCGGTCTTTGGAGGTGGTGCTGGACCCTGATATCCCAAAAAGCTATCAGAATCAGATAAGTTGATCTCTGCAGACAAGAAATCGTCGTTTTTGCTAGCGTCGGAGCTAGAGAGCAATTTGACGTTTGGCTTAATGAAATGGGCATATTCGGACCATTTGTTGTCATTGCGGGATGGTGCATCTGGATCTGTTAGGACAAGTGTAAAGTAATCATTAGCGCTAAAAGTGTGGACTTCATTGTCCGGTTTTTCTGCTTCCACGTTAAGGGTGAATTGCACTTTAGGAATAGATTGAGTATCTTTTGGCTTTAAGGTGTTACCGAGGACAACGTCGATGTCTTTGCCGTAACTGATAGTTAAGAGGCCTTGAGGAAGGAATTCATCAAGGACATCAGGAAACACCCCATGTTTTTTGAGCCCTTCGACAATGGAGGAACTAATGGTTACAAGGTTTCTGTTGGTGAACATGGTAAGCCTAGAAGAGGTGAAATTGGGAGACAGGGAGACTATTGGTGATCTCGGAAATAAGCGTAGGGAGTGTTTGTAAGCGGGAGTAGAGATATTGCGTAGACCAGCGGTTCTGAGTGAATTGAACATAAGCCCGTAAGTGCCGAAAAAATAAGAAGAGGAAGAAAGAACAAAAAGAGCAGTTGAGTTAGTGTTCAAGGGAGACAGTGGAATAGGGAGTGCTTATATATTTAATGGAATGGGTGGATGGGAAGCAACAGTTGCCTGTCAAAGCAAGCGTATATGCAACTACACCGTGGAAGGGCACAGAGGGTAAGGAGCCATGGAGATGGTATCTAATATACTACTTTTTATCTATAACAATACCTACAATATATTTTAAAAGAGTTCAAAACAAAAAATAAAGCGACTAAAAAGCGATTGACCACAAGAATAGGAAGAAAAAAAAACAGCATATTTCGACAAATATATCAAATAATTACAGCTGTCGTTTAAATTAGTTTAAACTTAGCTTAAATGAGCTTAGATTAGCTTAAGATAAAAAAAAATATATCAAGGCAAAATATATCATGAAAGAAATAGTAGTATAATAGTATAAGATAGTGAATAGTATTCAAAAGTTAGTAAATAGAAAGAAAAAAAACAATAGGGATAAAGAAAAAGTATATAATGAGAATGCGTCGGAGAATGGCTTACTGCAGGTGCGCTTTAGTTAGCTTAAACACTAGAAACAATCTCATTTGCATTGGTCAACACTTCAACCATCTTTTTACACTCTTTTCTTCTTTGCACAGTAAGTTCATTTTCTTTGATCAAATCACTAACATCATTACCACCATACAATTTTTCCAACAAAATCTTTTGAATATCGTCTTTTGATTTATTAATCAATTTCAACATTATGGATTTTGGTATTATATCAGCAACGTTTTTCTTGACAATGTTGAAATAACTTTGAATTAATAATTTGATTACTTCTGTTTCCAATGTTTCTCTTTCAGTCATGCTTCCGGTGGCTCTTAAATTAGTTGGTGGAGCTTCCATTGCTGCTAACCTCTTCTTGTTCTTTGATGAGAAAAATCCACCAAAGAACCCACCGGTGCTGCCACCCTTAGTATCTTCAGTCTGCAAATTGGTCTTGCTGGCTGCTGGACTGATTGGTTTACCAGTTTTTGGATCAACCTGGATATTTCTATTTGGATGTAATTTATCTTCTACCATAGCCATCGCTTGACTACCTTTTAACAAGTCAGGATGAGCAGTATTGATATAAGTTTCTTCAGATTTAATAATATCAGAAACAAAGCTGTTGGTTGGAATCAATCTTTCCTTCAAGTAAACAATAAACACTTGAGATACTTTTTCTTTCAAACCTGGATATCTATTATATTGAGGATGTGACAAGATTTGAGACAAAATTCTAACCAATTCATCGAAAATCAAATTAACACATCTCAATACTGGATCTTGAAATCTGCTGATTTGTTGTCTAACCAAAACTTCAAATGCTTGGGTACCAACAAACAATGATGGTTTAGCACCGCTAGAATTGTACATAATGGTTCTTATATCAGTATCTTTGATTTGATCAAATGGATCTAATGCATTCACACCATTTTTGAAAACTTCATGGAAGACAAAAGAAATTCTTGCACCACCGCTCAATTCATTAGAACTGATATCCTTGGCTTCACCATCCAAAATACTATTATAATCTTTACAGAAATTAGTGATAACTCCTAACACAATAGACGATGGGCTATCAGCGATTTCTGGTCCCAACGCATTAAGTTCTTGTTGATATTTCTTAAGAGCAGTCTCTATACGTAGTTTGATTTCTGGTAATGTGGCTTTGATATGATGAAACAAAATAGAATTCAACTTTTTGGCCAAGTATGGAGTACCACAATAATGAGCTTTACTACCGTATGCTGGGTGATTTTCAAAGTACGCTTTTTCATCTTGTAATGCGGCTCTAATGGTTTTTTTCTGCTCAATGTCCTTTTGACCTCTATTAATAACTGGAACATAGCCATATCTTAATGGAATCACTCTGCCAGCCAAAATATCAATGACATCAGTACCTCTATCCATCAAATCAACCTTAGTCAAAACCCCTATAGTTCTTGCACCTTCAGGATCAACTTCTCTAGCTAATTTCAACCCATCAGAATTGGCCAAATCAGTGTTCGCAGCATTGACAGATAAAATGATTGCGTTTGGTTTGGAAATGAATTTTAACAACATATCTTTAATTTGTCTTTCAATGTCCTTTGGTTGATCGCCAACTGGCACTTTAGTTAAACCTGGCAAATCAACCAAAGTCAAAGTTAACACATGAGGAGAATAGATTCTTAAATTAATTGGCACGGATGAGATACCGGCATTTTTACCAGTTTTTCTATCAGTTTCGGCAACAATTTCATTTCTAATATCATCAAAATTGTAAAATTTCTTACCAGGAACATGCAAGAACTCTCCCCATTCATCTTGGTTGTTTTCTCCCGTCAATTCAATAAGAGAGTTGTTACTGCCGGGCCCAGCCTTAGATCTTTTGTTAAATAATTGTAAAATCAATGGACGTCTAGTAACGATACCAGTGCCTCTTGGCAAAAAATCTCTACCGACAATGTTTTCAAGCACTGAGGATTTCCCAGAGGACTGGGATCCAACAACGGTGATTTGTGGAAGATCCACTGGGGAAGCTGAGCCTCCTCCCAAGGGAGCCAAGGCGTCCTGCAATTTGTTAATGGTACTAATGAGGGTCTCGTCCATGATTAGTGTTCTGCGATGCTATTCTGTATTTCCTACAGACTGTGTGTGGTTGAGAGATGGCTGATATCAAAGGAGGCAAAAGATAAGTTACCGCGATAGTAAAACAATAATCATTATGAGAACCATTTGCTGTTTTGGCCAGACTGTAACTTCGGACGGAAAGCAGGGTAGCAGAGGGCCCTGCCACTGTCACTGTCACTCGGGGTGCGCACCCCCTTAGCACCACGTCAAAACACCTCCAGCAAACAACATCACGAATCATTAGTACCCTCGATGGTGATATTGCAAAGGCAAATCACTGACGGGATATCACATTCCAATGTCAGAATATTTTTGACTATTTGCAATTTCAAGTATGAGCAGCTTCTGGACTTCTCAGTTGGCTGTTAATGCCCTAGTGGCCGGTCTTGGTGGCCTACAATATGGCTATCATTTGGTAGGTGTTACATTATCGTTTCAAACATCCTTGGATTAATCATTGCGCAAAATCTCAAAGACATTTTTGTGTTAAAACAACCACGCCAGACCAATATACTAATATTCTGCCCCTTTTTATTTTAAGGCTGAACTCAATGCCCCCGAGGCAGCCCTTTCATGTCGAGCACCTCCTTTAAACACCTCCAATCCCAGCTGGTTCGAAAATCATGGTCTCAAACAATGTATTCCATTAGATACCGGTGGCATTGGGCTAGTCACATCACAGTACCCCATTGGTGGTTTAGTAGGATCCGGAGTCGCTGGCATAATTAGCGAAAAATTCGGCCGCAAAAATGCAAGCATCATAATTTCCCTCTTGTTTGCTGTTGGTTCATTCATCGAGACCTTTGCTGATACTAAGGCTCATTTAGCTACAGGCAGATTCATTTCTGGTTTGGGAGCTGGGAGCACACTTGTGAATAGTCCATTAATACTCAATGAAATTGCGTTTGATGAAGTTAAAGGTTTCTTGGGAACATTAAACCAAATTTTTGGTAATTTTGGTATATTGCTAACTCAAGCACTTGGAATATGGTGGGCTAATGGTCACCAATGGAGATATATCCTCTTCACTGGATTTACCATTGCCTTGTTGAATCTTCTTGTGTCATTCGGGGCACTGGAAACGCCTAAATGGTTGGTGAAGAGTAATCAAACAGAATTGGCTAGACAGCACTTGACGGGACTTCGTCATAGTGATGCTTTTAGTGAACATCAAATCAATGATGAGATTGATCGTTGGGTCGAAGAGATTGGTTCTACTAATAGTGACGGCGGGAACCGAAATGAATCGGCTTCAGAAAATAGTGGACTTCTTTCTAACAGCAGCAATAATAAGGAAAATTCACCCATTACATTATGGGAGTACATCACTTCCAAAGAGTACAGAAATTCTAGACTTGTCGCCACAATAGTAATGCTAGCTCAACAACTCTCGGGAATCCCCGCCATAATGTTTTATGGCGTCACTGTAATTTCTGCCCTTTTGCCACAATACAGCGTCATCATCAATTGTGGAATATCGTTGCTCAATCTTCTCTTCACTTCAGTATCGGGAGCATTAATAGATAGAGTGGGTCGCAAGGCCTTGTTATTATTTTCCAACACCACAATGTGCATTTGCACATTTTTGATGGCTATTGGAATAATTAATGATATTGCCATGCTTACGGTTATTGCGGTGTTTGCCTTTGTTAGTGCTTTTGCCATTGGCATGGGGCCAATCCCATTCTTGATGATTAGCGAAGTTACACAATTGAATGCAACGACAGTGGCTCAATCTTACGGCACGGCTATGAATTGGATCATTACTGTGCTTATTGGCTATGTTTTCCCAAGTTTGAATGACGCTATCGGTGGGTATGTGTTTATGATCTTCACGGGGTTTTGTGGCACTACTGCTGTTCTTGTTTGGAGATTTTTCCCGGAAACAAAGGGTAAGAAGAGTTATAATGAAGTCTGGGGTATCGAGGATAATTAGAAAGTCTAATTACTCAGAGTAAAAATATGTACTTTTACTACTTAGTTCTTTGATTTTTGAACTTTTATTTTTATGGAACACGTTAGTTATCTAGTTACTAGTATGCTCATCTTCCGTAAACCAACTATTAGAAAGAGGATATATTTGCAGACATCTACCTAAGAGCTATTTGCAGAGGCTTTTGGGATATAGGACAAACTGGAGGTCAATTACACTAACTCAGTGAAAAGGACTTTCCATGCCGCCCCTCCATTCAATGGAATATAAATATCATTAGCAACTTTTTCACAATTTGCAATTTTTTCATCATATTGACCATTCTTGTTCAAATGCTTATACATGTTAATCAAATTGGAGACACTAAGTTGCGCCACAATAGCACTATTTTTATCTTGTCTACTGTAATTGAACGACTCTATTAATGCTTCTTTTGTCCAGTTAATCGATGAATTGTATTGCTTTTTGGCCCAAAGGATTTCGGAAATGTAAAATTTGAGTAAAGGAATATCACTTTGCTGGAGTCTAAATGTCTTGGTATCTTCATTTCTATAGTATTGGTTTAAGATGCTCGTCAATGATGGAAACATACTGTTTTCATTTTTGAAATCTTTTAAAAATATCAAATTGCTCAAAAAAATTTTGAACGCTTGGCTCATTTTTCCGTGCTTGCTGTAGAAAATTGCCAATTCATTAACTGAATTATAATAGTCTCTAGAAATAACAAGCTCCGGTTCTTGGCTTAAGAATTTTCCATCCTGAATGTTTGCCAGTGCTGGATTTAACATGTTTATGGATTCAAACAATAAACTTTCCACCTCTTCATTTGATTTCTTGCTATTTGTTATAGCATCATCATCCGCTTGATAAATTTTGGCTAATAAACGATACCCGTTGTTTCTAAAAGCGCTGGATCCAGGATTTTGATCTTTGCTGCTAATATAATTAATAAATGACTTTGCCCTTTCCAAAAATTCTTGTGCTTCTGGTAAATTACCCAACTGACCCTTGACTATAGCAGCCCTAATAAGCACATCAACATACAAGTCATACCACTTTTTACCTTTTTTTTTGATTTGTTCATTGGTCAAATATTCAGATAGCACATCGGAACTTGTTTCATAATTTAACCCATTTTCTTTATTTATGGATCTAAGAAAAACCATGTAGTACTCATTAGCCTTGCCAACTTGCTTTGTAATTAATTCATTGTACAAGGCAACTTTAAGAAGCAATGCTTGATCAAAATCCACTGGGTTTTTCGAAAATAATGGGATTTCACGAAACGAGTTGACATAATAATTGGCAATTGACACTGCAACAATTAATAAGACAAACAAAGTACCATAAAATATAAATAATGCTTTCAAGAGGGCTCTTGACATCTTGAGCAATCTGCGACCTAGGGGACTTCTGACTTCAATTCTTCTAAATGCCATACCTCTTTTAAAGGCTAAGCCGACGATAACAGGCTTGCTGATTATGTTTAAAGGTCTAACATTGGGTCCCAAGTATTGATGCACTTGACAGCTTGGAGTGAACTGAAATGGTATTGATGAGGATGCTGGTCTGCTGAGTTTTACATAACTTTGTGCAAAAGGTAACGCTTCGAATCCACAAAGTCTGCCCACGAGCAGTTGTCTAGATAGAGGTCCGGCACAGAGCTTACTTATGCTTCGCAACATGCTCCTGTTGGTTATAGTTATTGCTGGTTTATACTGTCTTTATCGAAATCCACCCCGAGAATGCCTGATATTGAGCTTGTAGTGCTTTGAATTGATTCACTGCGAAAAATACATGAAAATGCGATAAAAAGACTGCACACATCTGCTTTGTTATGCGCAAATCACACGAATAAATAAGAAGAGGAAAAAAAAAATATTTGTCAACTGAGAAAAAAAATATTAATATAGTAAGAATCAAACAAACTCTTTCTAATAAGCCTACAGCATTACCTCCATTCAACTGTTTAGATAAAGCATTTCGATACAATGTCGAAAAGGCCAGGTGATGGTGGAAACCAGCATAAAAATTTCAAGCGGTCAAGACTTCACAATGCCAGAATAATTAGAGCTGAAGTCAATGATACATCATTCAAAGATGGAGTTTTGGATGTTCCCAGCTTTGTGAATTCGAGAAAATACGAAATTGATCAACTTGAAAAAGCACAACTTAATGCCAAATATGCTTCTTCAACAAGAGTTTTCCAATCACTTCCTCGAGGATTGCGCCGCAGAGCAGCATCCCATAATGTGAAGCGAATCCCCAAGAGAATGAGAAATAAAGCAATTAGAGAAATGCTTCTGTCTAGTGTCTCTGCTGAAAATGCTAATGAGTTGAAGCCAAAAAAGAAAAGACTTTCTGGAAGAGAACTATACAAGCTTAAGTTGAGCAAGAACTTGTTGAAGTTAACTTCAAAACTTAACATGTTAAAAATATTGCCAAGCGATCAATTACTTAACAAAAACTTGAATGTTAGGTCAATGATCCGGATCTTGAAAAAGCAAATCAAAGAGCATCAACAACAAAGAAAACTATCTAGTGACAAAGAAACTACTGATATTGATGGTGATTTCAAAATTGCTACTATATCACAGAAGCCAAAAATTAATAACAATTATGGATCATATGACAATACCGGCATCAATGAACTCGCTAAGCCATCATTCACAAAGATCAAATACAGCAGAAGACAAAAATATCACCAATGGATTTCAACTCACATATGGCATGCTAAAAGATTCCATTTGATAAAAAGATGGGGCTGGAATATACCATACAAGCCAACCCAAAAATGTTTCAAATTGACCCATAGAACATTCAAGAATACTGGATCTTTAGTTTTTGATACTAGTTATGAGGGTACCATTGTCATAGACATAGATGACAGCCATTGGAAAAATGTGAGAAACGTTTTGCAAGATATCATTCAAAAAAGGTTCAATGAAAGTCTTCTGAATGGTACTAAATTTTTTACTGGTGATTTGTACGCTTCGTTCAATAATAATGACCTTGAGATAATTAGTACTGGTCTCATGTATTGCAACAAGTATGAAAATAGATATAAAGTCTTATTTCAAGTGCATCCTGCAAATTTTGAAGAATTTTGGCAATATTTGCACTTAAAAATTAAAGTTAATGCTAATGTTAGCATTCAAGATTGTCGTTACTCTTTAGGAAGTATTGATTTAATTGGGCCCAAGTCTATTGATGCGCTAGTATCGGTACTTCATCCAGTGGACCGCACTTTGAATAAGCAGTGGGGCCGATTGAACAAGATTTCCAACATTGAATCATTAGGCAAGCAATCAGTAGTATCTTTGATGATCAATGATCCAAGATTCTACAAAAGGCCGCTCAGAAGAAGGCTCATTGTATCTGAAGACGAAGTATTGGAGCAAATAATGGATTTGAGTTGTGGTAAATATGCAAATGCTGAACACAATAATCAACTACTTACATCTGCAGGCAGAGCTGAATCATACAACAATCAACAAACCATCAAGCAAATCAACCAAAGAAGAAGAAAACTTGATAACATAGCACAAGTGAAAATTGACGTCAAAGATGACGATAGCAAAATACCCATTTTGCTATTGATAGATGCCAAAACCAAAAAATACAAGCTTTTGGCACCATGGTTTTGGATCTCTCCAATATGGTACCAGTTGGTTAGAATCCCTAGAGTTGTGCCAGCTGGTATTCTTCAGATGAATCAAATACTGTTTGAGCTTAGCAAACCTTTTTATCCAAATGACTACCCATTCACTAAAGATGGATACATTGAGAATCAGCTTATTGGTAAAGAAGCGTTGGAGAAATGGTCCAAGAAACCAAAAAGTAAGAGATTAAACTACCAGAACGTTCTTGTGTGCGCATCTGATTATAAAAAATATGGGGTTAAAGGAGAGCTTGGTGATTGGTTTAATTGCGATTGGAGGTTTTTGCAGCTATTGATATTGCTAAAAAAAATATACTACAAAAATTTGGAGAGAGGGAGAACTGAGGCTGATAATACAGTGAGCAAAAACTTAATTGGTAAGATGACTATATGGGATGATAAGACGTTTTTGAGGAAGGTATTCAAACACAAAGATATTTACGATTTCATTAAAGATATCAAAGTTGTCGATGAAGAGAAAAATGCCCGGGGCGAAAAATTGGTGAATCCAATTAAAGTGTGTCACAATTCAGTGGAATCAGTTGCAGCTTTTAATCATGTTATTAATACCTATTTAAAGTTGAATGAAGAGAATATCAACAACGAGCAAGTGGCAAGGCTTTTGGACAATAGATTGCCCGTTAGTAAAGTGACAGTCAAGTTAGTCAATGGTGGCAAAATCAAATCCAATGCAAGATTGTATTCGTTTACTGATACCCAGAAAGCGATATTTGATACTGAAACTCATGACAAGCTTACCAGGTTCATCACAGAGTCTCCATCTTTTGAGAATCTAGTTGGATTTGTTACTACCGGATCCTTCAATCTCGAGCAGGGATACTACACCGGCTTAGGCTGTATCGTTAGCGAGGTTACTGATTCAAAGAAACACGGATACTGCATTGTGCGTAATCCTGGTAGCAAGACCGTAAGGGTTGCCCAGTACTGTTTGTATAGAAATGTATATTAGCTTTATGGTATTTCTAGTTTACGAAATGTTTATAAATTGACAGCAATGGCATTATTTAGTAGACAAAACGCGCGCGCGAAACTCCAAAAATCCGCGCGGCGGAAAATGATCAAGAAAAACAGATTGGAGAAACAAATAAAAATTACTGCGAAAGCACAGCACAGCACAACTGCTACGAAGGCAAACCAGAACACAGATACATATAGATGGCTGTGCCGCCGCCACTTTGCAGACAGAATTCCAAGAATAATATCGTGTGTGCCACATGGGTGACCCGATAGGCATTGTCGATAAAGTCGACATCTCATTTAACCAGCTTACTGGCCACAAGCTTCTCAACCATATCGAGATCATTCGTAAATTAGGCGCCGGTCAACATGGGAAAGTCATTTTAGGCAAAGATCTAACCCACCGACGTTTTGTTGCCATCAAAGAAATATCAAGACACTCAAAGCATAAACTTTTAAAACGTATCAATAGAACGAGGAATGGCCAGAATGAAGGGACATTAAATGGCGACAGCCAACTGCAGCGTGATCAAGATAGTGTCGCCATTGATCCTTTACAACAAGAATACAACTTTCCCAAACGAATTCTTCACGAAGTCAATGTTATGAAACAGTGTCAAAACCTATCTCCAAATATTATCAAATTATACTCGGTGCTTAATGACATCAAATATTCGAACATATACTTAATCCTAGAGTATTGCTACAAAGGTGAAATACGGTGGATGTCCACGTCAAATATAGCAGACAACACCTGTCAGTCAATGAAGGACGTTCTTAAAGTGATCAAAGACATTGTATTAGGACTTGAATTTTTGCGTTTTCATCATATAATACACAGAGATATAAAGCCTTCAAATTTACTTATGGATCATAAGGGAAATGTGAAGATCAGTGATTTTGGCGTTAGTTACATTGTGGATGATACTATATCCCCCGCAGATCAGCAAAGAGAATTAAACAAAACCGTGGGCACCCCGATGTTTTTGGCTCCAGAACTATGCAACTTGCATAAATTTAAAGATAGCGGCTCAATGAATAGTTCAACTGATTCTATTAATGATTCTATAGTATATAATAATTCGATTGATGAGAAAGGTGTCGGAAATAATGATGGCGATGAAGAGAGTGAGGATGATGATAAAGTGGTGTTTGACTATAAATTGGATATATGGTCATTTGGTTTGACAGTGTACTGCTTGGTTTTCAACGCACTACCGTTTTCCGCCGAATACGAGTTTGAATTATATGGCAAAATTACAAATGGCAAGATTGAGTATCCTGATACAAGCTTGTTGTTGAGGAACAGTGACAACGATATCAGCGAGGAGCAGAGACAATTAGATACTGTGAATTTCCAAAAGATAGTGAATCTCTTGAGAAAGAAAGTATTGATAAAAAATCCTAATAAGCGCTCAAGTATTGATGACATAAAAAATGATGAGTTATTTGATGTCGCAAATTTCAACAACGACGAAGCAGAAAGAAATGATTTTTTAATATTCAACAGACAGTTCCTCAAGTCTTCTTCTTCAATTTCTTTTGACTTATCGGCCCATTACCAAGAGGATAAATTCAAAGCAAAGCCAGTGAATAGATCAGATTTGGAATCTGCAGGCCTTTCCAATTCCAAAAGATTAGACTCCCTAAGAACTATAAATTCAACTGCATCAAAAAATTCAACTACTCTTTCTTCAATAACAAGCAAAACTCTTTCAATTCAAAGCAGGAATACCGTGTCTTCCCAAACTTATGGAAATAGCATGAGCAATAGCAATAGTGCTGCTGCAAGTAATAATAATATTAAGGAACATGCCAGGATGATCAATAGTAATAGTAGCAACAGTATTGGCCAGGCGTCAACCAATTCGCATACCACAAATAATTCTAAGAAAAGTTTTGGTAAACTCAGAAAAACGTTCTCCAAGCTCAAGCTTTTGCGAAGCTCTTCTGGATCGAATGCTGAGAACAATGACACTTATAGCAGCAAGCCAAGCCTGAGAATCCCCTCTAATGGTACTGACAAGAATAGTTTGAGGCTTCCAAATTCTACATCAAAGAAATCCATAAGGTCGCTTTCAAGTATCACAAATGAAAATGTAAGTGGAAGCACTGACAACATCATAATGACACATAGCAATAATACAATCACAAATAATATTAATAAATCAGATAAACAAACTAACCCAGCGGATTATGAAAAGCCCAGTTTTTCAAGATTGTTGAGGAAAAAATCATCGCAATTGCTTCAAAAACCAATGCTGCCTTTTAAACAAAGTAACAGAAGCGTTGAAGAGCTAAATTCTCCTATAAAATTTAAATATACAAAAAAGAAATTTGTTGGTAGTGGTCTTAGCAACGCCTCGAGTCCAAATGACAAAATGCCAGAACCAGATGTTGAGTGTACACAAGAAGCACTGCCTTCTATCAGTGAGTTGACTAAAGAATTTTCAACTGTGAAGTTAGTAGACGAAAATGATAGACTTATGACCCCAGAAGAATACAAGAAATATTATGGTGAAGGTCGGAATACTCCAATTAATTTGAGCGCTAGCAAAAAAAATCTTATCAATGAGCTTCGGAACGTGGAAAACATTAGATCAAGTGATGAGGATGAGGATGATGAGGATGATGATAAACATGCAAATGTTGACCGTGATGGTGATACTAATGCAAAAGTTGATTTAGAAAGACTTCAGAATAAGAGCAAACAGATTAATGATAGAAGTTCGATTTCAGATTTCAGTGTAAGCTCATTCGATGTGGAAAGTAAAAATAACCAAAGCATAATCACTACCAACTCTGAAAATGGTCAATTTCAGAACTTTTTCAATAATCTTACGCAGAAAAATGCGGCTTTTAACAATTCTTCTACTGATACGCATAGTAACCATACAGATACATTTGAAGATTATACATCTAATGAGGAAGATGGTGACGAAGATAAGCAAATCAATGAAAATGAGGCGGGTCCAGAGCACCTTAGTAAAAAGCTTGTGCCGTCTGCTAAAACATATAATTTGAATCAATATCTTTTGAAATCTGATCTTTTAGAGGATGAAGACGATGTTGATGATGTTGATGATGAGAACGATGAACTATTTGGTGAAGATACCGAAGCATATGAAGCTCCTCCAACAGAAATAGACTTTAATAATCTTTTAAAAATCAACAAGCAAATAAGTAATGATTCTGGTGATACTGATGCTGCTCCACATATAAATGCCTTGAAAAGTCCACCTACTATCCAAGAATCACAAAATAATGAGAGTATATTACACAGTGAAGATGAATACGATGAGAATTTTTCCTCTGGAAATTTGACAGAAATGCTTGGAAATGGAGACAATGCACCCACTAGCTATCCTATGCCAAGCTCTTCAATGTCCCTGAAAAATTTCGAACAAGAAGAATTTGACCATCGCAGTCCCAGTGCATTTCAAATCAATCAGATAGTAAACTTCAAAGATAATGAAGAATTCACAGTTCGGAACTCCAAAAAAAGAAATATGGAGAACGATGAGTTAGCCGAAGAAAACCCGGATATGCTTCAAAAATCATCTAGTGGAGTAGTTCGAGAGTACCGCAGAATGGACGATTATTTGAAGGAACTAGACAACTAATAATCCCCAATTTCACATCTACTATTATTTTTATTTTTAAATCTGTCAGAGTATTTTTTTTTTCTTGATTTATGTTGTTACCTCCACTTATAGACTTTTTCATTTATGGAGCTTTAAAGTTACATGTACTTTACGACAGCGCTATTGCTTCTGGCTTTTACGTTCATCATGTTTTGTTTTTTCATACTTAATTTAATAGTTAACGATCTCGTTTTGCATCTTTGATATATTTTTTATTATTTTTACTTATAATCAAAGACATTAGTATCTTGTGTAAGCAAGAAATAAGCCAGATTAAAAGCGTCGGCCTCAGTATATTCTATTACTGGTTTCGGGTGGCGGTGTCATGCTTTGCGTTTCAGAATTATAAAAACATGATTTACAAGTACTATTAACTTCAAATCATAACGTGTATTTCATAAATTAAACAAATAGTTCCGGGAATTTTTGTGAATATCTCACCAAGGCACTAGCAGCCTTTTCATCTAGAGGAAACCGCTGTTAGTGTACTTTCTTCGATAGCTAGATAACGCGTAAAGACGCGTAATTTTTTTTCCTTTTATTTTGTTCTTAGTCTTGCATAAAAGTATCTATATACTTACTTATCTCGGATCCCAATGATACGCTGTCCAAAACCCTCACACTTAAATCGTCACCAACTTTTCCTGTGACTTCGTAGTATTGGTGTTCTTCAAAAGAGATGTTTGGTGGCATAAGGAGCTTTATCGTCCCGTTGGAATCAAATACCACCGTATTGCCGTCTGGATTCACCACTTGAGCCTTGCCAATGACACGGACCACTCTGTTTCTGTGGGTTTCGAGGAGTGTAGAATCTATTCTTGCAGTCGCGTCAGCCATATTGGGGAACTAATATTATGATGAGTTTGTTATTGGAGAGGAATGTTATTTAATGTAAGACAAAACAGTAAAGAGCGCGTTAAGCTGAAGATTAAATCAAAGCGCCATTCTCTATTTTACTTAATTGTATTTTACAGTGTAGCGGTGCTCGCAACCGCATCCACCGATTGAAAAGAAGCGACAGAAAAAAAATAGCGATGGAATCAAATGCTGCAAAACAGGCACGACGAAAAGCCCAGGTTACGATATATCAATGCTAAAATAGGCGTGTGGCCCTTGTTGTATCATCTTTGTGCGGTCATCCACTGATAGTGCTATACAGATACCGCGCGTAATAAATCATGTCCAAAAGCAAGAAGAGCGACAACCAGGGCGATGAGAACCAATTGCTTTCGTCCTTTGATGACGATAACATGTTTGGGGTCGGCAATGTGGCGTCCACCATTAATAGCCAGTTTGGCATGGGCTTAGACTTTGATACGAAAGATTTCAATACAGAACATGCGCAGGACGCAGTGGACTTTGAGGATATTTCTTTGACTGATGAAAGTGAAACTGGCGATAATGATAAGAAGATAGATGAGCGCCGGGAGATAGAAGACAAACAAAACATACAACAACCCCAAAGTCCTGGACTTAATGAGGATGTCAAAATTAACGACCATATAATCACTGACAATGTGGGGGAGCTTGGTAGTATAGACTTCAACGGCTTAAGCAATGACGATAATAATAATTTACACGGATTTGATAGCGCTAATCTTGATTTCAATCTGAACCTAAGTCTTCCTAATGCCGGTAATAATAACCTCTTTGACTTTAATTTAAGTGGGATACAAACAAGTGAATTAAAAGATGACCCCTTCAGTAGTGCTTTGATGTCGAATAATAGCCATTTATTTGATGGTTTGTTTGACAATAACAATACAGAAGCCACCAACAATAACTTTGTCGATAATAGCATTATAGGATCACAGTTCAATTTTCCCCAAGTGCAGCTGCAACATCAAGACCAGGAACAGCAGCAGCAGCAGCAGCAGCAGAAGAGTAAGATACAGTTGGCACTTCCGCAGAAACCTACTTTATCTGAAGAACAGATAAAACGTAATGAAGAAATCAAAAAACGGGCCGAAGCAGAGAAACAGCGACGATTGAAAGCCAAAGCGGACCTAGAAGAACAGCAATTGAGATATTATTATCCATTGTTCAAAAAAGATTCAATTTTGAAAATGCACACAATATTTAGACTGAATCCAAAGAAGAGTACGTATACTAATTATTTTGCGGAGCATGCTTTTGAAGGAACGAATAAATCGCTAATTCCAACCAAATTGAAGATTGAGTTTGAAAATGATGAAAAAAAGTTATTTAATAAAAAAAGAGTCGCAAATTCAGCCAGCGTTCATGGACTGGGTACTGCCCCAGCTGTTAAAAATTACCAGAAGATTATAAATATCACTGATGATGATTATGAATTCTTTAGAGATAGGTCACAGAAGCAAATAAGATCTAGCACTGATGATAATGCAAATGACACATGGTTAGCAACAGCAGACTGGGATGATGATGTTCTTTTGGGCAATGTTGCTGCACCACCTGTTACGAACAGAGTGCTTAAAAATCTTGAAATAAGCAAGGGGCTTAATGCTGCTAAGCTTTATCAATATGATGAACCACATATTGACAATGACTATGAAGAAGCTATATTTGAAGGTAATGTTGCTTTTATCAGTAAAGCCAATCTCAAGTTAGATATGAATGATCCTAATTTACTCTTTGCACTAAGAAATAATTCAAGTCGCTCTCGTAGGGGCAAGGTCACTGCTGCGCTTCCGACGAATGAAAAGTTTCTTATTGCTAGATTCAATATCTCTAATGATAAGGCATATGAAATATTGAAGGAGAATTATCACACTAAGATTAGAGCCACTCTTGGTAATTTGATAATTGACCATTCTATGCCAGCCATTAGATTACAATCACCATATTACAAAGTCAAACTCACAAAACAACAAACCAGGTCTTTTCATCGCCCAAAATTTATTGTGCGGTCTAATACTGTTATGTATTTCAGCAAGCCTAAGTTAAGAAAGAAGAAGAAGGATAAAGGGAAAGATATTAAAGAAATTTATGGTAAAACTACAGATTTAACATTGGGCGATACTGCACCATTTTATTTATTGGAATATACCGAAGAAAATCCTCTTATTTTATCTAACTTTGGTATGGGAAGCAAAATCATTAATTATTATCGTAAAAAGCATGAAGAAGATACTTACAGACCAAAAGGTCTTATAGGTGAAACTCATGTTCTAGGCGTGCAAGATCGGTCGCCATTCTGGAATTTTGGTTTCGTTGAAAAGGGCAAATTTGTTCCGACATTGTATAACCAAATGGTGCGAGCACCAGTTTTTCAACATGATGCACAAAGTACCGATTTCTTGCTATTGAAATCTGTTGGTGGTTCCAGAACTTCAACCAGGTATTTTTTAAGAAGTATTGGTAAAATATTTTTAGTTGGTCAATTATACCCAGTAGTGGAAGTTCCTGGTCCACATTCTAGAAAAGTCACGACAGTCAGCAAAAATCGTCTCAAGATGATTGTTTACAGAGTTTTAAATCACAATGAGCACAAAAGGTTGGTGGTAAAAGATATTTCTGCCCATTTCCCTGATCAAAATGATATGCAAAATCGCCAACGTTTAAAAGAATTCATGGTTTATCAGCGTAGTGGTGAAGATCAAGGGTACTGGAAAATAAAACCAAATGAAAAGTTGCCGAATGAAGAAGAAGTCAAAGCTATGATAACTCCAGAAGACTTATGTTTGCTTGAAAGTATGCAAGTTGGTCAACAACATTTAGAAGATTATTCTATTTACAGTTATGATAATATCAATTTGGATAAATTTGTGCCTTTTGTTTCCAAATTCAATAATAAAACCGAAATTACTGGGTTTTCGAATGCTGGATCACCTATGGCTTTTCCAACTGATGCTACTACTCCTGGTGGCAAGGGCAAATCACCAGCAGTGAATGGAAACAATAGTGGTAATTCCAATAGCAACAAAACAGATCTTGAAAACTTAACAGGTGAACAATTTGAAGAACAGCTAGCACCATGGAACACAACTAGAAATTTCATTAATGCTACCCAAGGTAAAGCAATGCTTCAATTACATGGTGAGGGTGAACCTACAGGGAGATCAGAAGGTATATCATTTTTAAGAACTTCAATGAAAGGTGGTTTTAAATCATTAGAAGATAAAGACAAATCGGCAAAATCAGGTGGGCATAGTTATAATGTTGCTTTGCAACAAAAAGCATATGATGACGAAATCAAAAGAACATGGCGTAAACAAAATGAGTCATTATCTTCTGATGAGCCATTAGAATACAAGAAAGAACTAGTGCAAAAATGTCGTTACAATAACAGATCTCTTAAAAGCTCTGTGCCACCAAAAGTTCTTCGCATCACGAGAATGGTTAGGAATCAATATGGAGTTCTTGAACGTCAAGTTGAAGTTATCAAGGATGAACGAGTGATTAACGCATATCTACTTAGAAAAAGTCAAAGATATCAAGAAGAACTTCAATCAAAATCACAACAACTTTCTCAAAGTATCGATTTATCCACGGTTAAGACACCTACAAATGAAGATGAAAAGAAACTCCTTGAGCAAGAACTTGAAAAACTTCAAGCCCAAAAAAATAATCGAAAAGTATTACAATCTGGTAAAGGTATTGGAAAAGGAAGGAACACTAAGAGAAAATGTGCTCTTTGTGGTGCAGTGGGACACATTAGAACTAAAAAATCGTGTCCAATGTATGGTAAGGTTCCATTACCTCCTAACGCTAGTGGTGGTTCACTGAATGTTTCGAGTCCCGGTCCTGCGGCAAGTCCGTGAATTATAGTGCTCAAAAATACAAGCCGAAACGGTGGGTTACCAACGGCTACACTATTATCGTTATTTGACTAAAGTCTTTTTTTGCAACTTAGTGTGCTCAATTTACTATTCACAAAAATTCACTGTATCTTGTATTATTAGTTAAACTTCTTCTCCCTTCTTTGCTTCATTTCCGATTTCTTTTTTTTTTTTTTTTTGAAAGTTTTAATTTCAATCAAATTTCCACCCTGATAGGTATTATATGAAATCAAATAAAAATAAAATAAAAAAGCGAAGTAAAACAAAGTAAAACAAA
>JXWR01002998.1_pt1 | contig 18850 bp, 14 predicted proteins | sample 315541 | NCBI WGS metagenome assembly JXWR01 (sample SAMN03273951, study PRJNA271842) | soil metagenome | isolation source: rice field ambient CO2 | place: India: CRRI Experimental farm Cuttack,Odisha-753006 | collected 2013-12-17
AAAAAATATATTTTTTGCCAGATCTATCTCAACTCAATATACTTTACTGTTATCTACTCCATTCATTCCTTCGTTTATATTGTTGATTTGAGAGTATATCACACATAGCCAGTATATCAATCTCGTGTCAATTGTAACTTCCCATACCTACCTCAAGCCGGAGGTTACCAATACACGTTAACTACTAACCATACATCATACCCTCTCATATACCATTTAGTTCGGGATTTGTTTTCACCTTTTTTTTCCTATATGTCTCATTTTTCTTGTTTGAATTCTTCTTAGATGAGTGACTTACAAACAACTACAAACAATTCTAAGATACTCATTGAAAAGATCTTATCGGACCCAGTTTCGTTTCGCCCCGCAAGACATGCTGAATCAGACAACTTGAAGCCATCTTCTTACGTCTTAATCACAAACTCAAGCAAGCAGAGCTCCGCCAATCAGACTAAACATTTAAATAATAACAACATCAATAATATCAAAAAGCAGCAAAACAAACTTTCTCCAAACAGAATGCTATCATCCCCGAAGCCAAAATCAATGGCTGAGGCAGTTGCTGCCTACACTGGCAAAAAATACTTGACAAAGGCAGAGAAGAAGATGAAAAAGAAATTAGAAAAAAAAGAAAAGCTTCAACAGACGGCTGAATTTACCAGTCCATTGGTGCAGTCTAAGTCAAAAATTTTGGGCTCACTAAACGCTATTGCTCAAAACAGCAATGATGATGAGGATTTTGGAGAGGATATTAATGCCAATAATATTGATAACGATAACACGGGCGAGGATCTTGCTACAAAGATAGTGGCCGACAGCCAACTCAGCTCCGATGAAGATAATGAACAGGGTTATGCCCTGGCAGTTGATGAGGTTGTCAACGATGATAATGACCACGACGCTGATAATGTCATAGATATTAGCAGCAGCGACGATAGAGAAGTGGCCAAGACGACTAGAAGTCAGATCCAGTTTAAAGAGTTGGAAAGGGCTCCTAGGGTCAAAAATGAAGTCACCAAGTCTGGTATCGAAATATCTGAACAGCCAAAACTTACCGAATCTGGTGAGCATGATGATAAAGATGATGAAGATGATGAAGATTATGAGTTAGAAGATGAAGATGAAGATGATGGGGATGATGACGATTACGAGGAGGAGGAGGATGGCGAATCAGAAGATGAGAAGGAGGAAAGCAAAACTGAGAAAAAATCTATATTGCCTTTTGTTAAAGTGGACCAACGTAATACTTCTATAGACGAGTCTGAGGATGAGAATGCCATCAAAAAAATTAATGACAAGATAGAGTTGAAGAAACTTGCAAACAACCATGACTTAAAGGGGCTCAACCAAGAACTTATAACCATAATTGATAGACAGCAAGGCGAACAAAAAAGTAACGCTTTAGCACCTGAAGAGAATAGTAATGTGAGAAGTGTTTCTCCAAGCAGATCCCTGGCGGCCACTTCATCAGATGAGCAAGATAACGAATTTTTGTATGGCCAAAACTTGGATTTTAACGATGATCATTTTTATCAACTTGAAGAATACGTTAACGATAGGGGCTCAACTAACTCAAAAAGAATCTGGAAAAACTGGAGACACACGTTCGTCAATAGTCGACCAGTTGGGTTATTGAACCATGGCGTTACATGTTACACGAACGCTGCAGTACAAGCAATGATTCACATTCCTGCAGTACAGCACTATTTGAAAGACGTTAACGATCACAAATATGATGATATCATTAACAGCAGGTCAGTCACCACTATCTTGGCAAACATCACTTCTAGAATGTGGAAAACTATGGAAGAACATAAGTCTAGTGGTGGAGGGGCTCGATACATTAATCCAAAGAAATTGATCAAAAGACTTGACGATATCAATTGCATGATGTCTGAATGGCAACAAGAAGACTCTCACGAGTACTTCATGTCTTTGCTCTCTAGATTACAAGAAGATTCCACTCCAAAGAAACAGAAGTTGAATACCAGTATTATTTATGATATCTTTGGTGGAGTGCTTAACCAGGCAGTGGTCTGTCAAAACTGTAATCATGTTTCAAAGACTAAACAAGAGTTTTATGACTTATCATTGTCTCTTGACCCTAAAAAGAAAAGACAAATTGTTCCTAGCTCTATGAGTACCAGCAGAATTAATAGCAAAGAAACGTCACCAGAGTTAATGAGCAGTTCTCCGAAAAGTGAAAGTGCCAGTGCTGATGTTGAAAATGGCAATGCCAGTTCTACTTCTGCTAATAGTGACAACAATAAAGATTTTCCTGCTCCTGTGGTGAAAAAGAAGCCAAGATATTCTGTCATTAATGCTATCAATGATTTCTTTGAGCCGGAATTGATAAAATCAGATAGACATGATCAATCTGCTGGCTATGCTTGTTCTAACTGTAAAAAAACCACGGATGCCTTGAAGTTCTCTTCTATTGACAGAGCTCCAGAGACTTTAGTCATTCATATCAAAAGATTTAGATTCAATGAAAACTCCAACAGCTCATCAAAGCTTAAGAGTCCAGTTTCATATCCTTTGATTTTGGATTTAACTGATTTTGAAGATGAGAACTTGTCAATGTATGAGAAATTGAACCAGAAGGGCAAAGATCAAGGAAATGTTTTTGCTAATGCTTCTGCAGGTGACCACAAAGATCCTATAAGATACCAGTTAATTTCCGTTGTTGTTCACGAAGGCAGATCAATATCATCTGGTCATTACGTTGCGCACTGTCGCCAACCATCTGGCCAATGGAGCACTTATGATGATGAGTACATAAATTCTATTTCCGAAGCCCAGGTGTTGAAAGAACCAAATGCTTATTACTTGGTATACACCAGATTGAAGTTCAAAGGTAATACTCCTGCTATTGTGACCACCAATGCTATGGGTATTAAAAAAGGAAAAAGAGGTAATTCTCCAAATGGGAACGTTAGTAATGGCGGCGGTAACAACAAGAAACGCAGAAGAAACTGAGTTATATTGGTAAGCAAGATACTGGTTGAAGTTTAGTATCCCTTGCTTTACTTTTAGTGTTACTCTGTGGTTTACTATGATAGACTAATATTGCTGACCTGATTTCTTTGGTTTTCTTGGTTTTGATTTTTTTTGCTCTTTTTAATCATGCTTTTAATGTCTTTTTAACGTACATTCCGTCTTCATTGCTTTCCGCAAAACTTCTGATTTTCCATTTCCTTTTTCCTGCTCATCTATTTCCAATTCTCATTTTCTGCATCTATTATTATTTTTAATCTCTTAATTGTATTTTCTTCATCCTTTTCAAATTTTTTTTTCCTTTATTACTTGATTTCACTTTTTCCTCTCCCATTGCATCTACTGTTTTGCCAGTGCCACCATCACTTTTTCAACAATTCAGTTTGTCATCAGTTTTGAGTTTTGATTTTCTTTCTGATATGACCTTACTTGACTTGACTTGATTCATTTCAATTCTGTACAGCATCTGACATTCGCTGAGGCTATTTACATACAACGATATATGGCTTCCAAAGTTAATACAAATACGATCGCATATTTTTGATCTATGATATTGTTCTTTGTAGCTTTTATGCTGACCTCGAATTGGGTAATACCAATCACATAAAGCAAAATCCTAAATTCTATGGTACACAAATAGGCTATAAAAGAAATGAAACTTGTATAATCAGGCAAACGTTATTTAAACAATAGGGGCAGCGAAACAGTAAATTATGGAAAATGCTTATTATGAAAGATAGAGTCAAATATAAAAAATAAAAATTATAAGAATTCCTAATATACATGAGTATGTAAAGTTTTGATATGTCAATATTCAACTAGAACAGAATATCTCATTTCTTCTTCATCATTGCTAATCTTGAAGGATGAATACCCGTTGTCGGCTGTTCACCACCAACACTAGAGCCAGTATTGTGGCTAGAAGACGATGATCCACCATTATTTCTTTTCTTCCTTTGCTCTTCAAGAGACTTTGCTAATTTTTCTCTTCTTTCTTCATCTAGCTTCAAATTCTTCTCTTTGATTTTTTCCAATCTCGCCTGGGAATTCCCACCACCGCCAGCGGTCAATTCAACGTTAATTTTACGGTTTTTGAAAATCGCATGATGCTTAGTCAATGCGATATCCATTCTTGAGCGAAGTGATGATGCTCTTGGTTCTTTTTTTTGTTGTTTACCATCCGCTTTTGAGTCCTTGTCTTCACCATCTTTTGAGTCCTTGTCTTGTTCACCATCCTTTTTTGTAGCTTTATTTTTACTACTCTTAATGGTACTTTCATTGAATTCAACAAATGCAATGCCCTTATCTTTTCTCATTCTTATTATGTCTGGCTTCGAATGCTTAAATAATTGGCGAAGTTCATCTTCGGTGGTATTGTATGGCAAGTTACCAACAAACAAAATAAATCTTGGAACGCCATTGGATGAGCCTTTGCCCTTTTTCCCTCTTCTGGTCTTGCGCTTCTTTTTAACCGGCTCTCCATCTGGGTTCGTCACCACAGTTGCTCCATCTTGCTGAATGTTCTTTGAGTCATCATTCTGATTGGATTTGTTGTCATTACCTTGACCTGCTTCGGACAGTATGTCACGTACTCGTTTCTTGTCATTATTGGTGGTTTCCTGCTTGGTTCACTGCATTTTGGTCCAACTCAAATTTACAAAAGTCGACACTGTGTTGTAAGATCTCTTTTGTTTTATCATCGGCAGCAGAATGTAGATCATCGGTAATTTTCTTCAAGTATCCTTCACTGAATGTAAGCTCATCTTTGATTCTCCACAAGTACCCATTATAAAAGGCGAAAGAATGCATCTTCATCAAGAACACTAAAGAGTGTAAAATCAAAAAGACCTTACCAATCCATGGATACTCACTGCTTTCTAACCACAATGTAACGCCACCCAAGAAAAATATTTCAAACACGCTTTGCAAATAATATCCACATCTTCTCCAGGTAATGATGTTCTTTTTGACAGCAAGTTGGATGATAACTGAAATGTACATCAACAAGTAAAGGACCAAATCACACAAACCGATCCAGATAATATCCTGGAAAAATATCTGTAGAATTCTGGATGTCAAAAAAGCATCTTTTAAACCTTTTCTTCTAATTGAATGGCTAGCAATGTTGATCATGGCCACTGCAACTCCCAACCAGAATGGAGTGTAGAAACCAGAAAACTCTGACTCTTTGGCACTATCGGAATCCAAGATACTAGCGGTCTCAATGTGCTTCACATCGGAAAAGTTTGATCTTGGTATGCCATTTTTGTATCTGATTTTGTTTAGGCGTATCACATCGGTAGTAACTCTCTTTAAATGTATCTTGTCGACATCACCTGGAACATTGATAACTTTTATAGTTTCACGGTTTTGTAAATCTCGTGGGGATTTGGAGTCATCAAATTGATGAACATGTTTCCGATTATAAATTTCGCCACCACTATGACGTTTTATTGCTCCTGATAGTAGTTCATCATTGGCATGCTCTTTATAACCATCCAGTGACTGATAGTTTGGTTTGGTCTCGACAGTGCTGGTGTCACCACTATTGGCGGTAGCAGTCGTACTATCGGCAATGTCGTCGTTATTAACACTGGGGGTTTGCGGGTTATGAGCACCAGTTTTAAACATGGCTTGTTTGAATTTGATAGCATCGCTGCCTGAAACCTCAATTGGTTTGTCTTCAATGTCACTAGTGGAAACAGGCAAGCCCCTCAATGCATGGTCGGCAACTGGTTTGTCAACCTCGTACAGATTGAGGGATGTTTCGCTATCGTCAGTGTATTCATGGTTTGTGCTTGCGACGATGCTCTTCCGATGTCTTGAAATGCGGTCAAGCTTGTCAACTCTCAATTGATTTTTTTTCTCATTAAAAGAAGAACCACCGAACGACATAATGCTTTGTGCTGGCGTTGAGTCAAAAGAGATTGGTTTTGTGGGTTATGCGGGTTTTGTAGGTCACACTAGTGGTATATAGTTGAATCGCAATTGGTTTAATGAACATTAATAAGCAGACTAGATAGCTTGTTGTAAATCAAATGCCGGCAGATAAATCAAATCAGAGATGTTATATGGTTATAAGGGAATGGCAAACGAGTGTCAATTGAAGTTTCTCAGTTTCGCAGTCGCAGCCGACTGAAGGCTTGCTCATCTGTGTCTGCGTATCCCTGCCACGTGCTTACGTCAGTGTGTGGTAAGCAGTTCATCGGCTAGAGCAGAAACAAAAAAAAATAAAAAAAAAATAAAAAATTTTTATGGCACAGACAATAGCCAAAGCATTTGGAAGACTACAAGGACTGGTGTTTCATAGGAACAGTTACCAGCAACAGGCCAACACTAACACACTAGCATACATCAAGGCTCACAATGTCAAGACCTGAGCAGTTGGCTCCTCCAGACATCTTCTATAATGACGACGAGTCTCGCAAGTACACCGAGTCCACTCGTGTGCAACACATCCAGGCGAAGATGACCTTCAGAGCTCTCGAGCTACTCAACTTGTCTAAACAGGATAGCTTCATACTAGATATAGGTTGTGGGTCTGGCTTGTCTGGCGAGATATTGACAGAAGAAGGCTATCAGTGGGTGGGTATGGATATTTCCGCCTCTATGCTTGCTACTGCTTTGAACAGAGAAGTAGACGGCGATCTATTTTTGGCTGATATGGGCGCTGGTATACCTTTTAGACCAGGTTCTTTTGATGCTGCTGTCTCCATCTCTGCTATACAGTGGCTCTGTAATGCTGATTCTACAGAAGCAGATCCAAAATATAGATTGAAACGGTTTTTTGATACGCTATATTCCTGTTTGAAAAGAGGTGGTAAGTTTGTGGCTCAGTTTTATCCACAGAATGAACAGCAGTTGGAATCTATTACTTCGGCGGCCAAAGTCTCTGGCTTTGGCGGTGGGATAGTATTGGATGATCCTGAAAGCAAAAAGAATAAGAAATACTATTTAGTTTTAACTGCAGGGCAAGCCGAAAAGCAGATCAATTTGGAAGGGGTAACGATGGATGCGCCAGATAGAAACAAGAAGATGACCAAAAAGGAAAGAAAAGTTTTGGAATCCAAGAGAGATTACATCATGAGAAAGAAGGAGTTGAACAAGAGAAGAGGTAAGCATGTTGCGAAGGACTCCAAGTTCACTGGGCGCAGAAGACGTCCTCGTTTCTGAAAATTCGATCGCCGCTAGCATTTGATTTTTATTTTTTTTCTGCTCTATTCTCACGCCTTTTAATTTTCTATTCATTCTTTTTTCTTCCTTGTCATTGTCATCCTTGCGGATTCATCATGGTGTAACCATTCCGGTTTAGTTCTAGGGATTTAGTTCATTTTCGTTTTTTGTTTTTGCATTTATTTTCAATTGTCTTGAATGTATAATATAGCACCATCTTCATATCACCAATGGTACTCCTAAGTCATAGCTAGATCAGTTGTGACTATAATTGTAGTTGTGGTGCGTTAAGCAATTGGTGTTCCGTTTGGTCGCCCGTATTTTGCTATGCGCACTCTGTATAAAGCTTTTTTTTTTTCCGTTCTCTGAAATCAAAAAAGAAAAAAAAAATATTGAAAAACGCAAAATGCAAAACGCAAAATGCAGACAAGACACAAAAAGTTCCTTGACGCCGAAATAGAAGTGATAAAACATTTTCTTGCTGATTTTGTCGTTGTTATCTTGTTGCAGTCCATATAATGTTTGCTCTCAAATACTCAGTGCTAAGATCCCCGGCACCAAGAGCTGCCGTGACGCAACTCTCTCAAAGAGCCACATACATTGTGCCAACCAAGCAAAGAAGAACAATAACTGTTTATGAGCCACTCCCAGATGCTCATAAAGGAAAAACCATAATGGACAATATTCGTGAATCTTTGTTTGAAAAATACGATCCTTCTGGCTGGAGAAGAAACTTAATCAACAAGAAAAATTCGGACTGTTTGCGCAGCGGAGACATTATACGAGTAAATTACAAAAATCAACCAAATAACAGTTTCATGGGTTACGTGCTCGCTATCGACAGAAATGGCCCAGACTCCACCATTTTGCTTAGAAACAAAGTTACCAAAATTGGTGTGGAAATGAGAATTTCGTTATTTAATCCAATAATCGAAAGAATCGATATTGTTAAGAGACCAGCTAAGTATAACGGCAGAAACAGACACTACTATATCAGAGACACCAGACTTGATGTCGACGATTTGGAAGCTTTGGCTAAAAAGAGACGTATTTGAGCACGGACGGCCAATAAGTTGAAGAATGAACGCACAACATTTGCTAAAACTGACATATTATTAACAATAGCAAAAATGGTGATGGTAGATTATTGGCTATAATTTTGCATTTCATGAAGAATGCACTACCTAGAATAGACCGAACTATTATCTATGATGTACATAGCTCTCCCTTTTGTTGGACGATAGATTATTTTCTCAAAACGTGTATTTTTTATGGGTACTAAAATCTATGTAGAGGCTGGAATGTAGTACATTAAGATTCCTTACTTTTAACCGTAGAGAAATAGACATTCATACGTAGCAACAACCGTTTCAGTAGGCTTGTCTTACTCTTCGTCAAAATATCTATTTTTTTTTCTTTTTTCTTGTTTTTACTACATTTTAGGTATTCAGCATGGCTGTTCAACATAATTACCTTTCTCTAATGAGCATGCAATGAGCATGCAATGTCGGAATCTCTCAAGAAATTTGATTTCAAGAGATTTTACTCGTTGTAGCGCAAAATGTGCGAAACTCTTCCTTGATGTTTACAAAAATCGAGTTCAGTTTCTGGTATTGCCATAGTACTGTTCAAGTTTAGTCTGTTGTGATGGATAATGACATTAGAAAAGTATACCAAGAGTACAAGACCTTCTTCAAAGATGCAAAGTTGGTGAATTTGTTCGACCTGGCCAACAAGAACAGCAGCACTGGCTCCACAGGAACTACCAGTAAGTCTCTGCAATTATCATATCTCAACCCTAAACCACTACTTGGTAGCGAAAATGGGGATGTCAAACTGAATGAGTCAATTACCCCTCTAATTACCGATACAAATTCTGAGACAAAACCCCCATTTACTGGACTTTTTATTGAGGTAACAACATTAGAAGGTGGAGTGTATAAGGTGTTTGCCAGTACTGGCGGTTGGTTTGTAAGTATAGCAAATAAAGCAACATGATATTGTACACGTCATTTAACTAACTTACATTAATATATTTATAGTACTATACTATCAATAATCCATCTGTTAACAATGCAGAAAAGACCACTTCCAACAAAAAGGCCACTGAAGAAAACCCGGCTAAATTCATAACATTAGTCGCCAATCAAGAGGAAGTTCCAACGGCAACGGAAAATAATACTGAGCTGGTCATTTTAGAATCCTCTTCTTCCCCGATTGTATATGAGACTTTTGAGGCCCTAGCGATGTCCATCTCCACAGCTTTCAAGAAAGAATGGAACAAAGCTTTGCTTTTTAAGCTTTCTCAGCTCAGCGATGGGCAAATGCTGCATAACGTCGAAAAGAAGGACTGACTGGAAAAACCAAAGTGCTCATGACGACTGAAAATAACGAGGCACTCCAAATGATGGTTATAAGTTGTTTATTCATTTGTTTGTTTCTTTGTTCTTTCCGTCTTTATTAGAAGCGAGAGCATCAGAGAATTTCATGGGTTGTACTGAAATTATTAAGTGCATGGCATGAAACAGCCAATACCACAAACTTCCGACTATCTGTGATGACTATTTTGAGAACGTATCTTTTGGAAGTAGTCGGTAGTAATATCTCTACGTCAGTGTAAAAGTTTATCAAATTGTAATGTCCATTCACCAAACCTCAACCAAGAATCAAATAAACATCATTATAAATCAAGAACAGCAAAGCATAAAGAGAAAAAAAATAAAAAATGAAAAATAAAAAAATAAATAAAAAGGGGGTTGAACTAGCCAAGTTGATGCTATACAGAGATAGCCGATGCAATATAGAGCAAAGTAAAAATTATTATTTCAAGCAACAAATTTTGAAACATATTCACCATATCATTAAATATTTATGGCTCCTTTGCTAAAATAAATAGAATGTAGTTGAATTTTATGAAATAAACCTTGTCCAAATGTCTATCAGTTTATTAAATGAAATATTATGTTTTTTAGTCAGCTTTCTGTTTCTCTTTTTGACCCTCATTTTTCTTGATACTGGTGGATTCGCCTCTAGCCAATTCTGCTTTTTCTTCATCAGCAACCAAATCTTTCCAAGTGTCGTCAATACTGTCTGATTGTTTCTTGTTATTGTTTTGCTTATCCAATTTTTCTTCGTAAACGTTCAAACCAATAGACGCGAGCAACAACCCAACAGTTAAGAATTGAGCATAGACTCTTGCTTGGACAATCTTTTGTGTAGGGGTCATAACTGGATCTCTGTCAACAAATACCCAAGAGCCATACATTGAAGCAGCCCATGCCCCAACAATGATCTTGTATTTGTGAGCAGAAAGCGACTCAATAGTTTTGTCCTTAAATGACAATGATTTCCATCTCTTCAACTCGTTAATGTGTTTTTGAGCTACCCTTTCGTCATTACTGTACATCTTCTTATCAAAATTAAGGGAGGCAAGCTCTGCTGTTACCGAAGCCCCGAATGTTGGTGGAGCAATCTTAAGAGCGGTTCTAAATGCGGTTGGAAGCTTACCAATGGCTGGGAATTTTCTTTTACCAAAAGTGAAAATTAATGTCGATACTGCTGCACCCCCAATGGCACCCTTTAAACCACCATAGGCAACCATTTCATTGTGGGCTGAAATTTCCTCGTCTGTCAAAATCTTCATTGCGTGATTTATTTTATACCAAAAGCTTTTTTGAAATTGTAAAAGTACTGTTAATAGATATTCGTACAAAACAAATAAAGGAAAAGAAAACGAGAAGTAAATGAGAAGAAAAGAGCAGAGCAGAGCAGAGAGGCGAAATATAAGAGAAAAGAAAAAAGCAAAAAAAAAAAGAGTGGACTGCCAAAGAAAAAAAAAAAAATAGGCTGATTTGCGGTACTTCGGAGCTTACAGTTTCAAATAAAAGCCAATCGGCACTGCTCGCAAAGAGACGGAAAACTGCGTATGCAGCGCAGAGTTGTGTGACACTGACTGGCAGGGCCGCGAAACCGGGATATATCTCTCTAAAATTTTGCATTACAGCGGTGCTCCCAATCTTTGTACGGCAGTTGCTGCTTATAGATTGCCAGTTCAACAAACTCCAGTACCAATTACTTATGGGCGTATACGTAGCACCAACCAAGACAAAGTAAGGGCAAATTTGGCATTCTATTATTGTGCCTTCAAGAAAAACGTTTATAAGAACGTTTTAATTAATGTGTGTTGCAAGGCAGTAAAACGTCGCTTTTGACAAACTAGTTTGTTGATGTTGTATCTTCCATGCAGAGCAACCGAGCATTGCATAACCAGCAACAGTTGCAAATCTTGCTATTTGACGATTTTTCGGAACAACATAATTACACCAAAGCCAGTCAACTTAAATTCTCATGGGTAATTACGTAACGGTTGCCAATAAAGTTACCCATATACTTAAGCCATCTCGGAAAAACTATCAAGTGGTATGCAGAAAAAGAAACGTTGTGTAGCGAATAACGTCTATAAACGGAAAAACTCCGCGAACTTAGTCCCGAAATTATCAATTCAGCAACTGCAGCCCTTCAACATGCTGCTAATAAGTATACTTATAATAGGTGTCAAAAATTTGCAGCATGCTCCTCTCAAAAAACTATCGGCATGGCTGTATCTAAGATAACTGGAATTTGGTTAAAAGTATTGTGAAACGCTAGTTCAATTGAGAAAGTTAGACAGCAGAACTGTATCAAACAAGTCCATTAGGCTCTCGTGGACAATTAACTTGACATTAAAAAACAGTAAAGAACAGTACTATTTGATTACATACTGCGTTTTTACTCTCATGATTGGAACAAATATGTTTCAACAAGCGAAAGCTCAAATTCCACACAAAATTACAAAATCTTAGATAAATAATAGTAAATAAATACTTAAAATTCGAAAATAAATTAGAAATTAAGATGTAAAAATTTTATACCTTCATAGCAAGCTGATGGCACTTTACTATTACCCCCAAAGCTATAGAAAAATTACTAAATTGAACTATTCAGTATGTTGCTTCTAAAGCGTAGCTGTACTTGTGCCGTTATTAGCCTTTGCAGTTTTCTTTTCATTTGCTAACTTTAGTTCTGCTTCTTCTTCCTGTGCCACAATATCCTTCCAACTATCTTCTAAAACTCTGTGGGCTTGCTTTTTATTATTTCCTTCTTTTTCCTTTTTCTCTTCATATACATTCAATCCAATAGAAGCAAGCAATAACCCCACAGTCAAAAACTGAGCGTAAACTCTGGCTTGGACGATTTTTTGAGCTTTAGTCATGATTGGATCCCTGTCAACAAAAACCCAAGAGCCATACATTGAGGCAGCCCAAGCCCCAACAATGATTTTGTATTTGTGGGAACTAAGTGATTCAACAATTTTATCTTGAATTGGAAGTGATCGCCAGCGACGCATTTCCTCTAAGTTGCGTTGTGTTTGAAGATCATCACCATGGTACATCGTCTTGTCAAAATTGATAGACCCAAGCTCTGCTACCACAATAGCCCCAAAAGTTGGGGGAGCGATCTTTAGCGCAGTTTTGAATGCGATTGGAAGTTTTCCAATAGCTGGGTATCGTTTTTTGCCAAAGGTAAACATTAATGTGGAAATTACTGTGCCAGCAATCCCACCTTTCAAACCACCAAGAGCTACCATTTGGTTATGAGCAGAAAGTTCTTCGTCAGTTACGATCTTCATTATTGCAGTGATATGATGTTATAAGGGTATTCTATTTTGCTATTTAATTTGGGAGACGTCGTTTAAAAATTAAAGAGAAATTTTATGAATAACCTGGCTGTGATTTATCTTATGAAAAAGTGTTAACCTTAGTTTTTTGTTATTTTGTAAACTGAATAAAAGTGGGTTGTATGCAAATTCAAAACACCCATAAAAGCAAAATTTTTAGAAAAAGAGTTGCCAATTGGGTTTATTTTTTTGTTTCTCGTTCCTCGTTTTATAATCTTCACTATCAAAGTCCCCCAGCACAGGTTATAGCGACAGCTCTCAAACAGATCACGTGTATGGCACTTTTGCGCGAGTTTTTCAAAGGCCTTCACTGATTAATGTTAACATTATGCAGCAATTCAAATCCCGAAATCCATCAGGTCATATAATAAGTGAGAATTTTTTTCCCTTCGGCATTTCTAACACCACAAAATTTACAAACCCCTCGTGGTACACATAACGCAAACTGTCTCATTGGCAATAGATCTGGCCATCTATGGCCAAACACTTTAAACTGAGAAACTGAAACTGTTGCTTGGATCCTTTTAGTCCGAACTACAATTATATATTACATCACTCAACGTTAATAATATTGATGAAATACAAAAATAAAACTCTATAAAGTTTGCCGAGTGCATAATAATATTCTTCAATCATTACCATGGTCATTAACGTCTTCGCGCTCGCTCTCGTTTTCGCTCTCGTTCTCGCTCTCGTTTTCGTCTCCGTCTTGATCTTCGTTTTCGTCTTCGACTTGATCTTCGCTTTCGTTTTCGTGTTCAGTTCCAACTTTTTCCTGTTCAATACTTTCGCCATCACCAGCCTCTATTGGTGTTTTCAACTCTACGTAGAACGGATTAAACTCTTCCGCCTGAATATCTTCGTAAGGTAAGTAGGCTATGCGATTAGGAGTTATGGGTCTCAACAACAGTGACAATCGTGGTACTGCTCCCATAGTACTAGCCTGCTTTATTCTTTCCTTAATCTCCTCTGGCGGCACTCCAGCGCTAAGCAGAATTCCTACCGCCCCAGCGACACTGGGAGTACTCATTGAGGTGCCGCTTAGTAATAATGGGTCTTCACCTCGAGAGTTGACACTAGCCACTCTTACTCCGGAGGCCAACACATTGACACAGCGTCCCCAGTTTGAGAAAGTTGCCAAAGCATCAGTGCGATCGTCAATAGCTCCAACGGTGATGGCATGCTTAGCACTGGCTGGACTGGTGGCACAGGCATCGATATTGGAATTGCCCGCAGCTGCCACCAATACCAGTCCAGCATTGAATGCACTTTCCACAGCCTTATTTAGCACGCTGTTGCGGAAGGCGCCAATTGAGAGGTTGATAAGCCCTTGATTGCCGCTGTCCCTTTTATGATTCACTGCAAATTCTATTCCAGAAATTATGGAACTGAGACTACCAGTTCCACTCCGATCAAGCGATTTAATGGCAACAATATTAATTTCTTTAGCAACTCCATATGTTTTGGAGCCAATAACTCCGGCCACATGGGTGCCATGTCCATTTCGGTCACCATTTCCTTCGTCCGTGAAGTCTGCACCATAAACACATCGGCCTTCGAATTCCTCATTCTCACACTGTACTCCAGTATCAATTACGTAAGCATTAATGTTTTGTCCTTTGAATTCTGAGGGATAATAATATTGATAAGAGTCTTCATCCTCGTCCAGCGCGTACCGTGAGGAGAGCCGTGCCAAATGTCTGGGTGCGTCTTGTTGAGTGTCAAAGTCGCATGTTTTCACGATAATGTCGGGGGTGATCTCCTCCACTAGCGGGTTTTTTCTCAATCGAGAAAGAATGTCTGAATCAAAGTTTGCCGAGAATCCCTCAAAATTACCAAACGAGAAAGCTTTGCGAACTAAGGGACGAAGGTGGTGGACAGCTTTTACCACATCATCGTTCTTCAACAAAGTTTCAAATGTCGCAGGTGTTTTAAGTTGCACAAAGTACTGGGTAGCTGCCGCGGTGTGGAAAAACAAGAATAAATTGGACAATAAGCATAGTGCCAGTTGACTCTGAACCATTGCTTATATCGTCTAAGCCGCTTATCTTTTTGGGCCTCAATGAAATGGGTAAAACAAATTTATTGTATGAATGTGTTAGAAACGGAGTTTCGTACGTTTGCTTTAGGTTGTGCTAGGCAATAATCCCGACTAGGCTGCTTTCAGTGTTGTAAATGAGATTTTAATTGTGATTGCGATTGTCTTTTGGTGGGCGGCGATTATTTTGGAAGAAAATCCTAGCTAGGGGGAACGGGATGTCAAGGATTAGCCAATGGAATGGGCGAGCTGGTTTTGTTGTGTTTTGTTTTTGGTGAGTCTATCTCTGTGCGCCCGAGGTAATACAAGATGGGGAGTAGAGACGATTGATTATAAGCCAATAGATAGCGCTGTTGATAAAGGAAAAGGAGCTCCGTGTACGAGCCACAAAAAGCCGGAGGAATTCCAGAGAGATGAACAGAATCGACATCTACTACCATTCTGCTGGCTAAGTCACCGCATTGTTTGTGTTTGTGTTTGTGTTTGTGGCCCTCGAGGGAATAAAATGCAAGCCATGGCAGAAAGCCGGAACAGGCGCGATTTGATGAACTCGTTGCGCATGCAGGCGTGGAAAGCTAATGGATGGATATTTTCCATGGATCTTGAGAGATTTCGAGATTTCGTGCTCCGCTGGATGGGACAATGGATGGGACAATAGTCCTTGGGGTTATCGTGGCACGCAGGCTGTGATTCGTCGATTACCAATCTTGGAAAGTTCCCGCGCAATGAAAAGATTCTCTATCGAACCGATACGGAGCACACGACGCACGATAAGCTATAATCAATCAGCAAGAGCTGTCGAGCTTCAAATCATGTTTCCGACCGCCATATGTCATTGGCCAAGGTACCCCATCAGTTTCCCCGCGCAATGCTGCTATCTAGACAGGCTCAGGGCCACACAACCATGGCCCTTATCTGTGATTTGCGGGCACTGCTAGCTGGGGTATCTTCGAGGCCTTCAAAAGCGCTTTCAGCACCAGGGTATCGTTAAACAACCTTGACCATCCCCTAAACAAGTATTTATATACCTGTAAATGCCCCAGTCCCCACGCCTTGTTGTTCGGTTTCTGTTTTCGCTTTGCTTATATTTCTTTATATTTACAAATCTATCTACTTCACATCCATTTGTATTCGCCTCCTTCGCAGAGACACACACTTCTTTCTTTCTTCTCCTTCTATAAAACTATCTCTCTTTCTTGCTTTGCGTTCCCAAGGATCTGCATCTCACTTATTCATATATTTTGACCGCCGTTATGGAACGTCTTCAGCAAATTGCTTCTCACACCACGGCCACTGCCACTATAAACCCGAATCACCCACTTGATCCATTGTCTGTCGCTGAATTGAAGGCAGTGTCCTCATTGATAAAGAACAGATACCAGGACAGAAAAATCAGCTTCAACACCATCACCGTTAAAGAGCCTTCTAAAACTGAATATCTCAACTGGAAGGAAAAAAATGGTCCTTTCCCAAAACGTATTGCTTACTTTGTTATCATTGTAAGCGGCTTCAACGGTGTCCATGAAGGTTTTGTTGACTTGAAGTCCTTGTCCATCATTAGCTTGAGCGAATCGGCAAATGTCCAGCCAATGCTCACCCCTGAAGACCTTTCTGGTATCGAGGAACTTGTCAGAACAGACCCGGCAGTTATAAAGCAATGCGAAATTTCTGGTATTCCAAAAGAAGACATGCACAAAGTCTACTGTGATGCTTGGGCTATTGGTTATGATGAAAGATGGGGCGCTTCCAGAAGATTGCAGCAAGCTCTCATGTACTATAGATCCAACGAGGATGACTCTCACTACTCCCATGCTTTGGATTTTTGTCCAATTATTGATTCCAACGAAAGAAAAGTTATCTTTATAGACATTCCGAAGGTCCGTCGTCCACTTTCTAAGCACAAGCACAGCAATTTTCATGCTGAGGCCGTCAAAGAAAAATATGGTGGTTACAGAACCGATGGCAAACCAATCAACATTACCCAGCCAAAAGGAGTCTCTTTCAAAATGGATAATAATGTCATTGAGTGGTCTAATTATAAACTTCATATTGGCTTTAATTATAGAGAAGGTATCGTGTTGTCCGACCTCAACTACAACGATCATGGTAACGTTAGACCGTTATTTCACAGAGTTTCCATCTGCGAAATGATTGTTCCATATGGTAATCCAGATTTCCCTCACCACAGAAAACACGCTTTGGATCTTGGTGAGTATGGTGCAGGTTTGATGGCAAACTCATTGGCTTTGGGCTGTGATTGTAAAGGCTCTATTCACTACTTGGATGCTCATTTTGTTAACAAGGAAGGTGAGCCTCTCACTATCAAAAATGCCGTTTGTATCCACGAAGAAGATGACGGTATCTTGTTTAAGCATTCTGACTTTAGAGATGATTACAGAACTTCCACGGTAGTGAGAGCAACAAAGCTTGTGATCTCTCAAATTTTCACGGCCTCAAATTACGAGTATTGTATTTACTTCATCTTACATCAGGATGGTTCAATAAAGTTGGAAGTCAAATTAACTGGTATTTTGAACACTTTTGTTGCTAATGACGATGAAGATATTGGCCCTTATGGCACCATAGTTTATCCAAATACTCATGCTCACAATCATCAACACTTATTTTCCTTAAGACTTCACCCAAGAATTGATGGCGATGGTAACTCTGCTGCTATGGTTGATGCAAAAGCTTCCCCATACCCAACTGGCCATCAAAAAAATATGTATGGAAACGGATTCTTTGCCGACAAAACCGTATTCAAAACTGTTAAAGACTCTTTGACTAATTATGAGTCTTCCACAGGTAGATCCTGGGATCTTTTTAACCCAAAGAAGCTTCACCCATATTCCAAAAAACCAGCCAGTTACAAGCTAGTTTCCACTTTCTGTCCAACTTTGTTGGCACAACCCGGTTCTTTGCCATATAAGAGAGCAGAATGGTCCACTAAAACAGTCTCTGTTGTTCCATACGATGAAGAAGAACACAGAGTCTTCCCATCCGGTAATCACGTCAATCAGTGGTCCGGTGATGGTCTTATCGGTATGAGAAAATGGATTGGTGATGGTAGTGATAAGATTGAAGATCGCGACATCTTATTTTTCCATACCTTTGGTATCAGTCACTTCCCTGCTCCAGAAGATTTTTGCGTCATGCCTGCTGAAAAAGTTGAAGTGTTGTTGAGACCAAGACACTTTTTCTTGGAAAATCCAGGTCTCGATGTTCCACCAAGTCACTCTTTAACTACATCCCAAGCGCGAAAATTCTTTAATGGGGAAATCAAGTCTTTGACTGATAAAGCTTCTAAATTGGCATTTGAAGACAAGGTAAGTTGTTGCGGCAGAAAATAGTTGATTTGAACAAATAGATTGTCTCTACTAGAACTAGATCCTTAAGTTTTTGGCCCTTTTTCTTTTGTTATAAACTACATTCAATTTTCTTTTTTTATAAAAAAAAAAATTTTTTTAAGTTTGCTTTTACATGCTTGCTTTTTCAATATATTTATACATTTTCTGTCTATTCATATTCCCGTAAATTTCATACTTTTTGTTTTGCTTAGTGCGTAAATTCTAGTATTTGAAAAAATAGTAGATAGGTCCCCGTGTCTCAATGTTGAACGTCTTGCAATGTTGCAGATCTTGGCATCCCGGCCGAAAAAACTTACCCTGCAGGATGTCTCGGATGAGCTTGATGAGTAATTTTTTAGCACGCATAAATCTGCATGACTAACTAGTCATCACCAGTACTGGAAAAACCAAAAACTGAAAAAAAAAGTAAGTGGTTAAAAACCCTTTAGCGGCTCTTAAGAAAAATTTCCGAGAACTAAAAGTAAAAATAAACGAGAGAGCAACGAAGGACCATACATTTTTTCACTTATAAAGTGTTTTTGCTTTTTGAGAAAAAAAAAAAAGAAACGCAAACCGCAC
>JXWR01002274.1_pt1 | contig 18826 bp, 11 predicted proteins | sample 315541 | NCBI WGS metagenome assembly JXWR01 (sample SAMN03273951, study PRJNA271842) | soil metagenome | isolation source: rice field ambient CO2 | place: India: CRRI Experimental farm Cuttack,Odisha-753006 | collected 2013-12-17
TCACTTGAAAGATATAAAAACAAAACTCTCACTGCAGGATTTTTTTGGCAATCCACGGCTTTCAGGCATTCGTTTACCATCTATCGCTCTTTCCTCTCCAACGGTTGTTGCATTTGTCACAGCTGTACACAATTGTGATAATAGTAATAACAACAACAACAACAACAACAACAACAACAGCAGCAGTAAATCATCCAACTTGGTGCAGTGCGTGCGGGCATAATCTGCGTTGAACGTCCTATTTTTTTTTTTTTGTTTTTTTGTTTTTTTGTTTTTACTCTCTTGTTATCGTTATCAAATCAAGTTGAGTTAAATGCATTCAATAGATTTAGTTTATCCACCGTGCATACCCCTTTGAGAGATCAAAAATGTCCCATATTCATATAAAACCCAGCAGCAGCAACAGCAACAGCAGCAACAACAACAACAACAACAACAACAACAACAACAACAATAGCAACGATAACCTAATACTAGAATCTATAGATAACTTCAATGTGAATGCCGTCAATGAAACCAATTCCAACAGCACCAGTCTTCAAAAACAGCTAGTCAATTACAAGCTACAGCAAAAGATTCTTTCTGATTTACTTCGTCAAGTACTTAGTGGTAATGGAGACGATGACAATGACGATGACGCCAATGGATATAGAAGTAATAACCAATTAAATCCACTGCTATTGAATCCTTTGATAAATCAAGTGATCCAGGTGTTTTCCAGTTTGGTTGAAAATAATAATAACAATAATAATAACAGTAACGGCAAATATCAAAACGAACAAAATGAAGCTCTACTACAGCAGCTCTCTGCTCTCAGTAGCGAAACTAATATTACGCTGAAGCTCCAGTCAATGATTAAGATTTTCAATTTGGTTATCATTGACTTGTCGTCCAAGTTTTCCAACGTGAAGAGCCTAATAACAACTCAAGCGGAAAAAATAGCGTATCTTCAGTTTCTAATAGATAGCCATTTGAAACAGTCTGTCTACATATTCAATGTACTAGGCGATAAGAATCTGGACAACAGTAATATCAATAGCAAATCTCTTACTGCATCGCCTTCTTCCATTCAAGGTGAGAATGAATATTTGATCAAAATATCCAACTTGAATTCCCAAGCTAACGACCTAAATGCCACAATACTAAAAAAAGATCAAGAATTGGCAAACTTGAAAGCAGAACTAGAGTCTTTTAGGAACTTGAAAACAGTTCACGATGATATAAATAACAAAAAAATTAGCGAATTGAACAATAAGCTAAAGTTCAGCAATCAGCAATTGTATGACAAAGATTTACTAATACAGCAGCTCAAAGCCAAGCTCAGCAAGTATGAAGAGGAGAATAATAATAGTAATAATAATAATAATAATGATGATGCTGATTTTGATGTTAATGGGGACAATGGAAATACTCCAGCAGTGGCTATAACGAATGAAGTACTGAGAATTCACGAAATTAATCAAAATGTTGTTGCAATATCCAAGCAAGGAGTGCAAGATGTCATTGGCAGTGATAAGGAAATTATCATATATTCCAATTTCAACGATACCAACCTTATAGAAAACAACCTTGTGGAAATGATAACATTATTGAATCAAAAGTTGATTGAGAAAAACGTAATTTTAGGTAAATTAAGCGCATCCATTAACCAGCTCAATACATCGAATAACGATCTACTAGCGGACAAATTGACTCTCAATAAAAACATTGTTAGTTTGAACAACAGCATCAGCAAACTAGTCAACAAAAGCACATTCTTGGAGAATAACCTTGATAATTGCATTGTGAAATTTCAAGATTTGTTATCATTGGACATCAAGTCATACAGCAAATTCACTGAAGCATTCACCAAAATTATTGACGAGGTATCATTATCTCAAGCAAGAGAGAAACTCAGCAAATTAATCCACCAAAATCAACGAAACAAGAATCCAAACTATGAAAAGATTTTATACTTAACTGAAGCCATCCACCATTATTTTAATTCTGCAGTGGAAACTATTGTTAGTGAGCATGTTTCTTTGATGTTGGATAGTGGAGAAAAACAGCGGTCTGATTCTTCAATCATCCATAATCTTCAAGAAAAAATCCAGTCAGTGGTGGTGGAGAATGAAAAGCTCAAGACTCAAGTAGCTAAACGAACCAGATCACTTCAACAGCGAACCGCACCACCCTCATCGCAGTTACTATCCAACGAAGACGGCAACATAACAAGCAGTAGTGAAAGCATGGCTGCAGCAAATGGTGGTTCTGCAGGGTCTACGGAAAGTAGAGATAGTCCAAGATCAAAGGCAAGAATTGAAGAGTTGACAAAAAGATTAAAAGGCGAAAGAGAGAAGCGGTTGTTGGAGTACAGGGCCTCTGAAAAGAAGCTTAAGGAATTAGAGATGGAGAATGAGTATTTAAGAAGACAATCTCAGACATAATATGTTGTGTTAGATTATACAATATAGCACCTGTAACCTCCCTACCAAATCTCAGCATGATGATACTAGTTACCGGTCTGACCGGGGCAATACTTACACAGCTGAATAAGTAATACTTGGACCGTTCTATACTGACAAAGTTTGCCGCGGCAACAGCAGAAGTATCACGAAGACGGATCGGGGTGGCCAGCATTTCTCAGGACAACCGGAGATGGTTTATTTAACAAGTCGTCCAAGACATTGAGCAGTGGACTATTCAGTAGCTTGGGGCCAAGTTTGCAAGTAATGCAATCTTACAGCGATAGGAAGAAGATTACAGAAGGCTTTTTACTATCATTCCCAAACAGTGGTAACAACAAGTTGACCCCATTCGTTATTTCTGCTTTCTTTATTATAATTCGTTTTCATTCTTATTCTTTTTTTTTTTTTTGTTCATGTTTATTATTTTATTTTTCAGATTTTCGACTCTTTGTTTTGTCTCTTCGTTTTTGCTTAAATTTTGGCATTCTTTATCTCTTTTTCGCGTTAATGTTATTATTATTTATATCCTAATTTCCTGCTTTTTACCATCAGTTTTTCACGACTAGCTTTTCTCCTTTTTCTTTTTATTTTATTCTACTGCGTTCATCATTTTGCCTTCAGCTTATAATGTTTATAAAATGCGCACAATCTAATTTTTAATCTTTTTTTTTTGTTATTAGAAAAAAACACTTTATTGGCCTACTCCTTCTCCTTCTACGATATAGTGCAAGGCCAGAGATAGCTATTCAAGTAAAAGAATCTTTCCATTATGTAACCCGGTATCATATATACAAAAACAAAAATAACACTATAGACTATACCTTCTTCTCGTGTCTACAGACAAACAAATTCCTGACCGTCATTGATAACGGCACCTTCAAATGTAACTCCTGAACATCATCTTTTGGCCTGCTATTTCCACTCTCGTTTTCCTTATCGCTCGCTATTTTATCCCTAGCAATTATATAGCCCCTGAGCATCACCAAACTAAAAGCGGCCATCAAAAAGGACAACCCGCAAAACACGGCAACATAGCAGTACTGCAGCTTGTCCACCATCAATGCATGTGCCTTTGGTCGCTTCAAAGCTAACCCCATAATCGGTGCCACGATACTGGCCGCACCAACAAACATAAATGTCATCCCAAAAGTGACTGAGGATTTCTTCAATCCTGTAATCCGTGGGATAATAGCACCCATGGCGCCCCAAACGTACCCCATCAAGCCTCCCTCGATAAACGAAAACACATAAACGGTGGCTAGGTTCCTAGCCGGGATCCACATCGCTAAGCATAGTATGCCGCACGCAGTATACACCGCAATCCCCACCGTGATTGGCCCCACTCGGTCGGATATTAGTCCTAGTGCTGGTCTGCCAACAGTGACCCCCGTGGCCATCAACGCACTTGTGATGGATCCCTTATTTGGCGAATAGCCGAGAGTCCGAGTAGCGTCGGCCAAAACATACTGGACAATAGTGTATGCGAATAACGTGAAGACGATCCATGAGATATGAAACCAAAACGGAACTGAGCTAGAGACAAGAAGGTCCCACGGATGGAACTCGGGCCTGATTTGGTGTTCGTTTTGGGGCTTCTTGAGCAATACCGCGCATATGGAAACGATTCCTAAAACAATTATAGCCTGTGCTCTAAGTGCCCATTGCACCGATCTCACTTCCATGATTTTTTGCATGCCCAAGTTGAATATAATGCCGCCTACACCGGACCCACCAGCGCAAATGCCCATTGCGGTGCTTCGTTTGCGAGAAAACCACTGTGGGGTAATACTGGGAGGATAAACTACCATTAGCGCGAGTCCAAACCCCAAAAGCAAGCCCTGAGCCAAGTATAACTGCCAAAGCTTAGTGGTAAAACTGGCTAGTAGCATAGCAGCAAACTCCAAAAATGCTCCAGCAAACACAACCACATGGACGTTAGTAAGGCCGACTAGATAAACCACTACTGGAGAGAAAATCAAACCGGATCCAAAGCATAGCCCGCCAACTGCCGAATAATCAATACGTGAAGCATGATAGGTATCGGTTTGCACATAGTGGGCCAAATATACTGAGAACCCGGCGTTGCCTACCCCCACGCACAGGCATTTAGCCAGAAGGAAGCAGCAACGACGACCCATCCGTAGCCGCCGTCAGGAATTTCAATTTTGGAACTGTTGGTAGTGCTTTGACATGATGTATTGTTGGAGGTTTTTCTGGCGGCCATGTTGTTGGCTTCTGCTGCTTTTTCTGGATCCTTGAATAAGATTGGTTGCGGCTGTTGATGTTCATCAACTGGAGAGATGTTGGAAATGGCAGCAGAGGACATGTTGGATAATTTGAAGATTAAGAGGATTTGGCGAGTTGATGGTGTATGATAATTGCCTATTTATAGAGATCCAAAATTGCCTGGATCTGGCTGTAATTTATACTGCTTGGGCAATCAATGTGATTAATTGAGCTGCTGCCCCGGGCAAACGCTCAAGCGCCAAATTCCCGCGCAATTTGTGTTGCTCGATGCAGGCCCCCGCTCCTCCGCATTTTCCCTAATAGAACCAACCTCCACACAGTCACAAATCAACATCAAAACTTCATCATAAAAAGAGCAATTCTAGCCTATCAGTACAAGTCCTACAGCGAATAAAGCACACATAAATCAGAATTCATTCATTATTCATATAACATATATAGACCGTAGGTCCAAACTCCCGGGTTAAGAGTTAAGCAATAACATTAGCACCAAACCAGCCGTTTATTTGTTACCAAAGATCTTGTTAGCAACCTTTTCAACACCGCTGCCCCCTTTGCTGTTACTGTCCTTGGAGTTGTTAGAGTCGCTACCTCCTTTCTTGTTCTTGTTTGAGCCGTTGTTGTTAAAGTCAAAGTCAGTGCCAAACTGGTTGTTGATTTGATTTTCAGCCTGGTCAGTGGCGTAGTCTTGAGCTTGTTTTTGGTAGTTGTTTCCGGACATTGTTGTGATTATAAGTTGAAGTTTGTTCAAAGACAGATAGAACTAGATATTATTGAGTAAGTTGATAAGAACTAATGTACTATAATCCAAGAAAGCAAAGCTTCTATAAAATTTTTGTTTCGGAGCTTCCCAGCGGTTCGCCTTCTTTATATTATCTCTACCTCCGATCAATGTCGAGCCAATTCCACCCCAAAAGCAACCATCTTCAAATTTTATCCAAGGTTTGACCATATGAGCAACTTAAAGTTCTATACACAATTACATCATTTGCAGTGGCATTCCCTAACCAATGACTAAGCGAGAAGCTTAAACACAAAACGGTTTGGTTCCAAGTGATGATTCATAGACTATTATAGTACACATATGTAAAGCAACTATTGTTAGTGATATTCCAGGCTTCCACAGCTACAGCTACAGCTACAGACCAATCGCACAACGCAGTTTATTGTATTCGGTATATATATATTGCAACTGCAGACATTTATACCTAAATTTAGCATCATCACACATGCTTTCCCTATTCGTTTGAACATTAACGTTTGATTGGCTATAATTGTAATCAATTTCGAGCTCAATGTGTTGCCGCATTTTGTAACTTGGCAGTTTGCAATTTCAGGCTGCGTTTGCTCATTCTAACAGAATAAACTATATAGACCAAGGCTTTTAGCTAAAAACACATATGTGTTTAAACAAGTAAAACTGAAAAGAACTTTATTATTTATTGCTATTTTGGCATACTAATACAATAGGATGACCCACCAACCGGTTGGCAATGCTTATAGGTCAGCCCCACTCTATTTGCAACTTACAGTTTAGATGGTCCTATTTCAGCCTTGCAAGTTGTGATTGGCCAGACTGCCGCACATCATAAATGGTTTATAAACGAACTATAAATTTGCAATTCTTGTCGATATTTGGAAAAAGAAACTGTCAATGGCTAGACTTTAAGGCGGAGTTATAGTTAGCTATTAACCAGTCAGACTATTCAACTATAGTTGTTATCAAACGACACTGAGTTTAAACGTTTAAAAAACTCTCGTGCTATTGTCTGACTGGTCTCCCAAAATAATGTTTCCAATAGATTGCAAAATATAGTACAGACTAGCACTTTGAAAAGACAATAAAGGTGCATACAAAAACGTCTCGTGCGTTTGTTAATATTTGCAGCAATCGGAAGTTGCTAATAGGGCTATCAGATGCGTAGAAACGTAACCAATGGTTTCCTTATAGCAATAAACAGAGTGAAAAAGGCACTTTCATAGCTATTCTAGAACTTGAGGTTTAAGATATATGTATATTTAAGTCACATTCAGCAAACAACTTCCCTTCTTAAAATCGGGCTGCATGCAAATTTTGATATACCACCTATAGCTGTTTTCAAAAAAAAACCAAAAAAAAAAACCAAAAAAAAAACCAAAAAAAAAAACCAAAAAAAAAGGAACGTAGTAAAGATGAACTAAAGATTTAGATAAATCAGTAAAAGGTGTTACGTAAGGAAAATAAATGTGAGCTCCAAATGGTTATAAGTTTGTCCACTTCTTTTTTGGTCACGACAGAATGGATCACTCAGTTAGTTGGCTTATCGGGAGCTGTCAGTATCTCAAACCTGTCAAAAATTCTATAAAAATCTTTACACCCTCGGAAACATATTATATCAGGTGACAAACATCACCCAGAATTGATGTCTTGCCCGGAAGTGTTGAAGCGAAGATAATTTTCATTATTTACGAGCATGGCAGTGGCGCTTGAGGGAAGTAAAGACAGTGAGTGGTAAAGACCAAAAAAATACACTGATTGAAGGCAAGATAGATCACCCAAACCTTTCTTCAATACTCGCAATGGCAGCAGCAATCTTAGATTCATCAATCCGCCCTCCAAGCCATAAAGACAGCGTCTTTAAAGATGAATGCTTGTTCAGTTTCCAAACTCCAGAAATGCCAAATGGTATCAATGTTTGCCTCCACTGTTACCAAAGTTTTGCCCCATTAGACACCGAGAATAACACCAATTACACATTTTTCCATTACTCAATCACCGGCCATACGGTTTATTTGAATATACAAAAGTTCTTCCAAAAGGAAGTTCAGGAAGAACAGTTGCAAAAAAAGCTCAAATTGGATAAAGTTAAGATTCTTCAGGAAAATGAAGACGACTACTACCAGTACAAGTATCAGTTAGTGGCGGTCGACAAGGAATTGCAGGTGCCTTTACAGATCAATAAAACTGTCGACTCATACCAAGTTATTACTGCTGATGTTCCACAAAATATTAAAAACACAATTGTTGCCATCTTAGACGCTACTTCAGCAAACTTGAAAAATGATATTGAGTCATGGGAACAAGAAATTAAACCATGCAGACACTCGGAAAATGTGGAGCAGCTCAAAGTATCAAGTTTCAAACTAGCAGACAAGTGTGCTGACTGTGAGCTTCAAGAAAATTTGTGGATTTGTTTGCATTGTGGAAGCCTTGGATGTGGCAGACAGCAATTTGGTGGGTTGAGTGGTAACTCACACGCATTGAAGCATTACGAAACCACCAAGCACCCAGTCGCTGTTAAACTTGGCTCTTTATCTTTAACTCAGGGTAAAGCAGATTGTTATTGTTACGAATGCAATGATGAAATCAAAGTTACCAATCTTGCTGATAAGTTGAGCACGTTCGACATCAAAGCAGACTCTTTCAATGAAAAAAATGAAAAAACCTTGACAGAATTAAACATCCAGCAAAACCTCACTTGGCAATTCAACATGGAAAATGAAAATGGTGAGCTTTTCCAGCCAGTGTTTGGTAAAAACTTGGTTGGTTTGAAGAATTTGGGTAACTCATGTTACATTAACTCCACCATTCAGCTTTTAGCTCATTCCAAGACTTTCATCAATCTTTTCTATGACAAGGATGTCTTTAACTTTGATTCACAAGCAATCAATAAACCGTATGATGATTTATACTTGCAATTGATTAAAATTTTCAATGGATTAGTCGGTGATAAATATTCTAAGCCAAATTACAATTCCACAGATGCAGTAAAATGGCAAAAAGGCTTAAGTTTGGCAATTTTCAAAGCATTAGTTGGTAAGTCAAACCAAGAATTCAACTCACAAAATCAACAAGACGCATTTGAATTTTTCTTATTTTTATTAGATCAAATTGAGACATACTACTACAAGAATGCCTCAAAAAATCCAGATTCTAGCAGTTTTAAAGAAGATCCGGTCAATCGTTTCAAGTTTGTGATAAATGACAAGTTAGTGTTGCAAAACCAGGACAAGTTCAAAATACGTAAAGATCTTAACCAGTACTTGTCATTGAATGTTGATGATGAAGTAGATCGCATCGACGAGGATGGAAAGAAGCATTATAAAAGAGTTGATATTAACGATGCAATTGCCAATTTTTTCAACAGGAAAGAAATCATCGAACTTGGCGGCGCTAACTATATTAAAAACTTGTCTTTGAATACTTTGCCTGACTTATTGGTGGTGCAGATTCAAAGGGCCAAGTTAGTAAATTGGGTGCCTACTAAAACTGATGTCCCAGTGACAGTACCTGACGGCAAAATCAGCTTGTATGATTACTTGTTGAAACACAAGGATGACGATGCAAACTTGCAATCTCCATCATTAATAGTCGATGAAGAGGACAAAGAGGCTCAGAGCGGAGGTTCAAATGTATTTGAGCCTAACACCGAAGTCATGAACTCATTGTTGCAAATGGGCTTTAGCGAAAATAGAGCCAAGAAAGCTCTCTATAATGTGGGCAATTCATCAAACCCCGAAGATGCCATGAATTGGTTATTTGCCAATATGGAAAGTCCGGATATCGATGAGCCATTAGTAATCACTGCTGATGCTGCTGCTCCAACTAAAACCAATCCCAACGAACCAACTGAAGAAGAAATCAACACTTTGATGGCAATGGGGTTCAACAGCACATTGGCTAGAAAAGCGCTTTTCTTGACGGGGAAAAATCCCGAAGCTGCCGTTGAATGGCTTTTCAACAATCCTGACGATGATGGAGTTATTGAAACCAGTACAGAGCAGCCAGTAACACAACCTTCAGCTAAAGAACAAGTGGAACTGATTTTGAAAACTCAAGCTATTAGCGACACCATCAGCACTGAAGAAGCAGATTATTATTTGAAAGGTGTGGTGTGCCATAAGGGAAACAGTATTCACACTGGTCACTACGTGGTCTTCATTAGACAATTATACGATGAAAAGGTCCAGTGGGTGTTATACAATGATGAAAAAGTTGTGTTGGCTAATGACTCGAAGAGCGCTCAAGAGATTGAAAAGAATGGATACTTGTACCTTTTTGTCAAGCGGGGCAGTGCTGAAGACGATATCAGCACGCTTTACTGAGGAAAAAGAAATTAATAATATATGTATGCTAGATTATTTTCTCTTGAATGAATGAAACACACATGTGTGCACGTATTAAAAATGAATTGAGTGAGTTGAAGATACTTTGTAACTGTTTGTAGTTTTGTTCCCAAGCATTTGTGACAGACTGTTATCGCTGAGTCTACTATCATCACCAGTGGCATCGTTTTTCCCTTTGGACACACTACACTATATGTAACCGCCGAGCCCGGACTGGAAAAATGAAAGGACAGCCATAAACAATGCTTTGCAAATTCAAACCAAAAGACTGAGAAAGTTAGTATCCACAAATTTTTCTCGATGTTATCATTGAAAAAGTTTTATTTTATTTTATTTTTTTTTTTTGGAACAGGCCATTGATACATGAAATAATAAAACCCCCTCTAATAAGGGTGTAAAGCGATGCTTAAGCTCATATTCTGTACACGTGCATGGCGTTGCAAGTCATCAGATTTCTGAAAAGATTTCAATAAAGTTTACAGCTTTCAGCTAAACTTGTTCTGCTGTCTTTTATTTCTGTCCTTTGTATTTCCCTAAGGAGCCTCTTGCAAACCAAAAGCACGTTCTCTTTCTAGCAAGATCAGTTTAAATATACCACCACACACCAAAAAAAAAAAAAAAAATGAGCGAGATAATACACAAACCGAGTAACCAGTCGGTCAACGTAAACATCCCGCCCGTTGATGAAAAAAATTTACGACGCTTAAACGATTTCTACTGGACTGACAAAAAGGAACCACACACATACAGAAGAAAAGAAATATTGAAAAGACATCCAGAAGTGTCCAAACTCACAGGGCCCGAACCCTTAACTAAATACATAATATTTGGCGTGGTGTCGCTTCAGTTTACTTGCGCCTACCTTTTGAGAAACACGCCGATTTTTAGCTGGCAGTTTCTCCTAACTGCATACGTTATTGGAGCCACCGCTAATCAAAATTGCTTCTTAGCCATCCATGAAATGTCACACAATTTGGCCTTCAAGTCGCCTTTACATAATCAGTTATATTCCATAGTAGCAAACTTGCCTATTGGAATTCCATATTCTGCCAGTTTTAAACCATATCATCAACTTCATCACAAATTTTTGGGTGATGTTAAATATGACACTGATTTGCCTACTAAATTCGAAGCGCTTTTTTTGTCAAATCTTTTTGGTAAAGCGTTCTTCGCCACGTTCCAACTCTTCTTTTATGCTTTGAGACCAATGTTTATCACTAGCGTGAAGCCTACTCTCGTCCATTTGTTGAATATTGTTGTTCAAGTGTTTATTGATTACTTGATGGTCACCCACTGGGGAAAAAATGCAGTGTGGTATTTTGTCATTAGTTCATTTTTGGCCGGATCTATTCATCCTGTGGCAGGCCATTTTATTGCTGAGCATTACATCTTGAATCCTCCAACTAGCAAAGAGTACTTGAAATCTAAGTCATTGTATATCAAGACAGTTATGGAAGACGAAGTTGTACCTCCTCCAGAAACTTACTCATACTATGGGATCTTGAACATTTTTACATGGAATGTTGGTTTGCATAACGAGCATCATGATTTCCCATACGTGGCATGGTCCAAGTTGTACAAGTTAAACGAGATTGCGAATGAGTTTTACGAGCCATTGCCAAAGACTAAGAGCTGGAGTTTTACAATCATTGATTTCATTTTCAATAAGGACGTGACTTTATGGAATAGAGTGAAAAGAGACTTGGCTGGTAATAGTGTGATTTCCAACACAAACTTGAATGTTAATTAGAGATATTATTAGAAGTATTACATACAAATATACCATATACTATATAAATAACTATAAAAATCAATAAATTTTGCAGATCTGGTGATGATGATGATTTAGTTGAAAATGTGCAAATAGGCTGAAAGGTTCCGAAGAACCAATGCGATGTCATGCAGCCATTGCTGATCGGCGCAGAGCGAAAAACTAAATCGAAAAAAATAAAAAATAAAAAAATTTTTAGGATTTGTTTTTCGCCTGCTTATATGGTATACCGATGAGTATCGTTCAGCTACAAGTCAGCCGAACCAAATCAATCAATTCTGAACAGAATATAGCTTATATTAAAGACAAATAACACACAAAAATGCTTACGTTTTGTCCCTACTGCTCAAACATGCTTACTGTATGTGCTCCACCGCGATTAACTATTGCTTAATGGATAAAGTGGTTATGTTTGTTATTTCTCTTTTCTTAGTCCCCACACTAACCATATTAACTTTAGGTCTCCAAGAACGGTGACACTGGTCAAAATAGATTCATTTGCCCAACGTGTCCCTATGAGTTCCCTATTGTTGGGGTGCTGATGTATAGCAGAAAAGAACTTGAAAGAAAAGAAGTTGACGATGTGCTTGGTGGGGAAGGCGCTTGGGATAATGTGGATAATACCGCTGCACAATGTCCATTGGAAGATTGTGGTGGTGAGAGAGCATACTTTTTCCAGTTACAAATTAGAAGTGCCGATGAGCCTATGACGACTTTCTACAAGGTATGTTTTTGTCATTTTTTTTCTTTTTTTGACTTGTTTCTATTGTTTTCATTTTATGGTTGTTTTAGAAAACCATATCTAAGGTTCAAACGTATTCACTAACATTAACCAGTGCTGCAAATGTGGTCATAAATGGAAAGAAAATTGATTTTTGTCAATTTGTTTTGCATATAGTACCAATATTATATATATTGGCATAATCTCAAATTACTAACCAGAGTATCTTGTTTAATTATTTCTCAATTCTCGTTTGTCGTGTGTATTATAGAATTTACTTTTTTTTCCCGTCTTTTCAGCATCATTTTCATCAATAAAACTTCTATCAAAAACCAAAACGAGCTGCATTTTTATGCTTTGCTTTTGTAGTTTGTTACTACATTGTAAAAAAGAACTTATGTTTGAATCTACTCTGTCAGGATTTCCTTACAAATGGTAACCAAATAATGAAGCATCCTGCTTATTCTTAATCTCAGCGTGCACGGATCACCGATTAGTAAAGCACTTTTGGTTATACCCTTTTTTTCGAATATTTCAGTATATGTTATGTGCCCTGCTAAAGTGTCAAGTGGCTTGTGTAGCGGTAAGTGCGTCCCTTTGGCTTCTTCTTGTCTCTCTTGTCTTCTTGTTAGCCATCTCTTTTCTTTCTTAATATTTAAGCCCCTGCTTCTTTTTCTTTTCTAGTTCTTCTCTTCCTTCTTCTTCGTCTTCTTCTTCGTTTTTCTTGTTCTTGGTATCTTGTTTGTGCAGAGACCACTTCACAAACCATAGGCTCTCATTTGCGGTTCCTTATTATCGGCCGACAATGTATCACAGCTCAACTGTATGCCAGATTGTATGCTAACCGCTGATGGTTATTCTTTTGACAGATCTATATTTTGATAGCGCTTATCTTCGGCGCTTAACAAATAGCTCATGTATAGCTATAGCTAACTTTATGACTGTATTACTAACATATTATAGTCCAATGATGAGAAAACTGCCCTCGGCGACTCGCTAGTTGGAGCTTTGGAGAGATCATCTCCGAGCTATGGTAACGTTGGGTCCGGAGCCAGTCATGTTGTCAAAGGCATTGATAACGCAGCAGCTTCTACCACTTCTGCCCAAACCACTAACCAAACTTCTTTTTTAACTTCTGCTACCAATACTTCTTCTTCAACCAGCTCATCGGTTTTCGGCGCTTCGTCTACTCAATTCAATCCTTGGAAAAAGCAAAACTTCCAAATAGACTTATCTAAACCAATCTCTGCATTTGGTGCTCATGCAGATGTCTTGCCAGCTAATGCCGGAGACAACTCGGTTGACAATATATTAGGTACGCCAATCAATAGCGCATACTATAACCATGGTGGTAGTGGTTCTAGATACCAATCTAAGTTCTCTGGCTTTAACACACCACTCAATAATAACACACCCACTCCAACATCTCATGCAGGAAATGCATATAAAAACTACGATTATAGTCTGCAACAACAGTTGGCAAATTTAAGTATTAACGCCCAAGCTTCGTCAGTAAGTTACTCTTCTAGCTATGCACCACTGGAATCTTTGCAACAAAGGGGCAATATGGCTCCAAATGCTACTGGGACAAGTAACAGTGCTAATGTTGGTAATCACCAAAATTCTCACAAACAATATGCTCAGAGCTATTTCAGACCAAATCAAAGTGGTCTTGGCACTGGTACCGCTTCTGCTGCTGCTGCTGCTGCTACCAGCACCATTACTAATACCAATGCTGGGGCTATGATATCTCAGGAAGAAAACACTCGATACTACAAGGAGAAAAGACTCTTGGATGAATTAAAGATCAAAGAAAGTCAATTGACAGTTTTACAGAATGAATATCAGAAATTGTATGAGTTATCGATGAAAAAAGAGATAGAATCCTCTTCCATATTCCCAATCAATTCAGAGGGTGAGAAGGTTTCAACGGTTCAAATTCCTAGCCATCTATTCAATATCTATCAAAGATTAGTGGAAAATTTAGCTGCGAAAGAAAAAGAATTGGAAGATACCAGAACCAGATTTGAAGCAGTATTAACTGCAATTGCTTTAAATCCATCAAAAGCTGTTACCAAATATGGACAATATGATGAACAAGCTATTGCCCACAAAATGATTACCAGATTGAAGACACTAACTGAAGAAAACCAACACTTGAGTACTATGCTTAGTTTTGGCAAAGCAAAAGAAAAGGATATTCAAATAGGTTTACTTGAAAATGAAAATAAGAAATTAAAGCAACAACTTAAAGCTCTTGAAGAAAGACTCAACAACACAGACAAGTCATAGACTTTGCATTGCTAAATTATGAATTTTTTGATTTTTTGATTTCTTTTGTTCATGATGAATATTTAATACCCGTTCTCCTTCTCTCTTTACTTGTTGCCAGTTTTGCTTGAATCTGGTAATGAACGTTTTCCGATATCCTTTTTTAGCTCTTTCTTCTTTCCTGCTTTTTGATACAATTCATTATTACTTTTATTGCATTTACTTTATCATAACGACTCATTTTATCCTCATTTTTTAAATTAGTTTAACTCTGTTCGCGGAATTGTACCTTTCCCTTTTTTCTTTTCATTTACACTTTTGTCAACACAATTGAATTTTTGTTAGCTAACTCTATAATGACCTATATTTTTAATAATAACATTTTGAAAAAGACCTAAAGAAATGGTATTATAAGTTGTTTCCTTCTTAATCAGTAATTCTACTGTTCTTCTAACAAGGAAGTGCGTTCATTAGATTCGTTATCTTTTTTAATTGGTTCTTCTTCAGATTCTTCAGGTGATGCCTCCCGTACTGGCGCATTTTTCACTTTAGAAAAACCCAACTGTTCCACCGCTTCGAGCATTCTTTCTCTAGTTTTTAAAGTAATCTTGCTGACATCGTCTTTACCAAGATCTTTAGTATGCACTGGCTCCAAACATTCAATAAAAATCGTACCTTCGTTGAAAACTTTATCTTTGAAATTGATAATGTTGGAAGTATTAGATACCACCACTGGTAAAATTGGTACTTGAGCATCAACTGCCAAATGGAAAGCGCCTTTTTTGAACGGTCCAAGATACAATTCTTTAGAATATGATCTAGTACCTTCTGGAAACATCCACAAACTTCCCTTGTTTCTCTTCATCTTAGTCAAAGCACGATTCAAAGTATCGATTGATTTTTCTCTGTTGGCTCTGTCCAAGAAGAAAGTACCACTAAGAGACATAAACCACCCCAAAAATGGAATGTACTTCAACGATTTCTTAGCTGTCACAGTGCAGCCTTGTGGGAAAATTCTGCCTAAGATCAAAATATCCAAACTGGATTGGTGATTGCCAACAAGTATCCCTGGCATATTGTTAAGCAAATTTTGCTCATTGCGTACCACTATCTTCACGTTGAGAAGGGTGGAGAATGTATTGTAAAAGGCTCTAGCGGTAGCCCATTGAGCCAAGTGTTGTTTACCGATTACTGTCAATACTATGGAGGCAAGCACTCCGTAAAAGGCGCAGCCAAAAAAGATGTTAACGGCCACGAATGTTTTGAAGTAAAATTTGGCGGATTGAAGGAATCCCATTGTTGTTTATTGGTTGGTTAGTTCTGTTTGGAAGAACCTTTCAGTGTGAAAGAGGTAAAAGATAGGGAAGAAATAAAAACAAATCAATAGGGCAGCTCTATAAAAGTTAAGTTTTCTGTTGGGTTGATGACTTTTTTTTCTTTTTTTTTTTTTAACTTCGTATTTTTTATTTTTTATTTTTTATCTTTATTTTTATCCATGAATTTACTCTCTTTCTTTTATAATGCTTGTGGATTAATTGCAGAATTGAAAGCGGCAGTCAAAGGCGTAATTTCTATGGTTACCCGGCAGCGCTTTAAGCAGTGGAAGCTTATAGAAAACTTGTGCAAGTTGAGATGGTACATCTAATGATAACCATCTGATATAAACAAAAATGTGGTTAGCGCCAGTTTTTAGTATCCTTTGTAGTGAAAGGTTTCTCATAATTTCATCGTTCTTCCTTTGTTGCAGACCTTAAGCCCTTTTGGCATGCTTCAAACCCAAAATTCTCAATGATTACGTAAATACTTATCAATCCTTTGGTGGCGGGGGCAAGATAAACCCGAGAAAAAAGAAAACCGCTGGATATGCAGGCTCGGGTCGTGCCTTGATCTTTGACATATAAGTAGTTATTAATGACAATGATATCTAGAACACCTTCGTTCAATTCCATATAGTCAATACATATACACAAATTACCAATATACATAATGACCGCCTCAGACAGTACAGAGAACCATGAACAAGCCAATGAGGTAGCTTATCCAGTCAAGCTTTACGTTTATGATCTCTCCCGTGGCACCGCCATGCTTCTTTCACAACAAATGATTGGCATTCCCATAGAAGCAGTATACCATACTTCGATAGTGGTGCACGGAAAAGAGTATTTCTTTTCAAGAGGCATTGCATTCTCAAAGCCTGGTGAAAGTGTTCATGGCATACCGATGGAAGTGGTAGATTTGGGAACTACTTACGTTAGTACCGAGATTTTTGAGGAATATTTGGTAGATCTAAGATCAGAATATCATGATTTTAGCTACGATTTGTTTCAGCATAATTGCAATCATTTCTCAAATGAAGTGTCAGAGTTCTTAACTGGTAATCAAATCCCTGAAAAGATTAGAACTTTGCCACAACGGGTTCTTAGTACTCCGGCAGGACAGGCTCTTGCGCAGATGCTTTCGCAACAATTGACGAATTTCGCCACGGCCGTTGGTCCAAATGACCATGAAATACGATAGGTGGGCTTAAAGTTGTAGACCTTTTGTTATTGTATTCTTTTTGATGTATTGTGTGCATAGAATACTATAACTGTTCTATTCATTTTTTTTTTTTTTTAAAAAAAATTTTTTTTTTTATGTTTCTTAAATGATATAAATTACTATCTCTTGTTGAACACTATAGAAATGGCAGGAATAAATGACAATAAAATTTCGAACAATTTTGAACCAAACAAAGAGTTTAATATATGTAGCTAATAATAATGGAAAAATCTGACACAGACAAAAACTTTTTTTTTCTAAAGATCTTTGACCAAGTTTCTGAATTTTTGAACTTCTTCCCAACAGTTCAATGGTTTGTCACTATTGCTTCTTAAGCAGGCAATAACTTCACTTCTAGCACCAGCAATCTCTTTATTGGTCTCTTTGGAGATTCTATCCTGGAAGTATTTACTAGAATTAATTTGATTTAATTTTTCACTTAAATGCTGGAGTTTTTCGTTCAATTTGGTTGATGTTACCTCTGGAGTACTATCTTCATTTTCTAACTTGGAACTAAGACTCTTGTCTAATGATTGAGCAGTTTCTTTCTGCAACTCGTTCAACTTTTTGGTGATTTCTTTTTGAATGAATTTTTCCGACAATTGAGAACGAGCATAATTGGACTATAAATTATAATTTGTTAGTATATTATGTTTTTCGCTTTGTAATTTGCAATTTGTATTTGTAATTTATGATTCACATTCCGTATCCTGTATTCATTTTAAATTACACAGCGTATAAACTATTCGTTGGTGTTTTCATTGGTTTTATGTAGTTCACATACCTCTTCAGAATTGTCAAGTTGGTTCAAGAACTCAGGGGAAAAATCCACTGGAGTTTCCGGAGTAAACACCTTTGTTTCAGCAGGTTTAGAAGCGCTAGCACCCATTTTTGCTCTATAATTGCTATGTTTATATCTGCTATTGAAATTGTCTATAATGATTTGAAGTTATACCTTTCACTTCCGTTCGTAAAGTGCCCCCACTAACCAATCACTAATCTTTCAAATTTGGAAGCAAGGCCATTTTTCTTCGCAATTATGCAAAATTCCATTGCAAGTTGACAAAAAAATCACTTACGTAAGCAATTACAGGATTTTCTGGGGGTGAAGACAGATGGTCGGAGCTTCAGTGTACCTGTTTGTAAATTACGCCTTGACATTGGCCAGTATAGTTTCTATAAAAAGAAGCTCTAAGTATGAGCCATCGCTATATAGCTTATGGTTTCTCTGTGTAAAAAAGAGCGCTGTTATCGCTTAGATCGACTCGAAATATGGCTAACATTAAGAATTAAGCAGTTTGTTTGTAATAGATTAGCTGCTATATGATTAATGCACGCAAGTATTTGACCCATAAACATGACGCAACATTATTAAGAGTATCTAAAACAAACTTGTTTCTTGGAGCTGAATCAAAATGACATTATCTTGTTTCCAATCAACTCTATCACGCAGTTATCTAACCTATATATATATATTATAAAATGATATATATACACCGCCTTTGGTGTCTGCTAGCGGCAGGGCGTACCGCCCACAAATTACTAAACAGACTATATATATTCAAAGACAAACTCAGCATCGACAAGCGCAAATGTACAGTATAAAACTCCTAGAACCTGGGGGTATATACTATATAGATAAGTTTATAAGATAATATTTTCTATCGTTTATATAGAAATAATAAATCGATATTGTGTGTGAAAAAAAAAAAAAAATAAAAACAA
>JXWR01001659.1_pt1 | contig 18749 bp, 10 predicted proteins | sample 315541 | NCBI WGS metagenome assembly JXWR01 (sample SAMN03273951, study PRJNA271842) | soil metagenome | isolation source: rice field ambient CO2 | place: India: CRRI Experimental farm Cuttack,Odisha-753006 | collected 2013-12-17
AAAAAAAAAATAAAATAAATTAGAAGCAGTTAACAAAACAAAAAAGTTCAACAGAAGCGTAAACATTATGACAAGAAAAAAAATGGAGAAAATAGACTTTGAATAAACAAAAAAAACAAAGGTTAAAAAAGAAAAAAAAATGGTAAAAGATAGATTGGTAGTAAACAAAATTACAGATATTTTTTTTTTAAAAAAAAAAATATATAAAAAGTACAATATTAGACATTTAGAGACAACTTCCTATCTCATTTGATTTAATGGCAACGGTCAATCATCAAACAGATCTACTTGAGCTCTGAACAATTACTACCAACCAAATTTCCAACTCGCTTAATTACTTGGCAGAATTAATCAACTTTTTTCTCAATGATACAACATTCTCCTTCAACTCATCTCTTTCTTGTTTGATTATAAACAATTCAGCTTCCAAATCTTTGATTTTAAAATTATAATGAGCATTCTTCATATCATCTTCATCTTCATCATCTTCGTCAAAGCCATCACCATTTGCAATATTTTCACCAATTGAGCCACTGTTATTGGCATTTTCAACACTATTTCTAGAATTATTCTTTCTTGAAGCTCTGTATAATTTCAATTCTTCAATTTCAGATTTCAACGTATTATTTTGCTCTTTCTGCTTATTAAGTTCCTTTTGAGACATGTCTAATGCTTTACCAGTTTTTTTCATGCTATTCATCGCATTACGGTAATTTTCTTCCAATTTCTCGAAATCATTAGCTTTAACGCTTTGTTCTTTCAAAGTGGCCATTTCAGTAGTAAGTTCGATGATTTTTTCTTGGAGGGCAATGTTTTTATTTTCTTGTTCTTTATTAATGTGGATCATTTCGTTGATTTGGCTATGAAGTTGGTTGAAGGCTTTGTTGTTAGATACAGAAGAAACACTAGAAATCACTGAGCGATTAGCAAAATCTTCATCGTTACTGCTTTCGTTAATGGATTCATCTGTGATTAAAGAACGATCCAAATCTGAAGCAGCTTCTTTTTTAGTGCGCCACAAGGCCACGAGTTTGTTGATGTCTGTGGAAATATTGCTGATTTTATCGTTGGTTGAAGTTCTCTTGCCAGCACGTTCGCGTTTCAAGTTTTCCAACTGCTTATGAAGAATATCATTTTCAGTTTGTAATTTGTTAATTTCTTCAAGGTGTTGTTCTGACTTGGCAGCTTGTTGAGTCAATTCAGCAATTTCATCCTGTTGGTGTTGAATGATGTTGTTGAGTTTTTCTAGCTCAATGATAGAATTATTCATTAATGGTTCAAATTCGTTGAATTTTTGACTCAAAGTTTCGTTATTAGCTTTAAGTTTAATCAATTCAGAATTAAGCTCAATGTTTTCACGTTTAACCGCATTATAATCTCTTTCATTAATTGCATTAGAAGTAGGGCCGGCAGTGGTGTTTATTGGTGAGCTGCTTTCAAGAATACCTCTAGACAACTCACTATCAGCTTTAGCATTCAACTCTTCAATAAGTTTGTCTTTAGCTTGCAATTCTGCCTTTAAGTTTTCAACAATTTCCTTGCGTTCATCATTAGCTTCGTTTTTATCATTTGCACTATTGCTGTCGTTCGTAGATAACTGTTTACCAGCAACGACACCTGCTCCAGAACCTGCAACACCAGTGGCAACAGCAGCAGCAACTGCTTTCAATTCGCCAATCTTTTTGTCTTTTGTATTCAATTCTTCTCTAAGTTGAGAAGTTTCACTGGCAAACCGCTCCTGGTAATCTTTACGGATCTTATCAGCATCATTTTTCAAATCATCAATTTCTTTATCTCTAGCATCCAAGTCATGTTTCAAAGTTTCCACTTGAGCACTATATTTCTCCACAGTAGATTGTAATAATTCATCAGCTTTTTCGTTTTCAGAAAGAAGTAACTCATTAGCATTGGAGAGTTCACTAAATTTCTCACTAGCAATCTTGGCTTGATTGTTCATTTCGAGTTTTAATTGGGATAACTCATTTTCCAAAATTTCCACTAATTTGCTGAACTGTTGTTTTTCCTGTAATGACAAACCTTGTTCACTGGCTGCAGTCTCTCCAGTGACACCAGTGACGCCAGTAGAGTTGTTGGCAGCAGGTGTAATATCGCGAGATTGATCCTCACCATTTGCCGTAGTAGCACTATTGGTCAATTTTCCATCAATGGATCTTTGCTGTTGTTCTTCCGGTAGCACAGTGATAGCGGAAGCAGGAACAAGGCCAGCCAAGTTATTGGAAATACTTGGACTAGCATTGCCATTATTGTTGTTATCATTAAGACTTCCGACGGCTCTGTTAGCTTGTGGTGAAGAAGGATTTGATGATCCAGCCCCACCGCTTCTTTTTGGTGATCTAGCAGGAATAGATTCTCTTCTTCCTGGTTGTCCAGCACCAGCAAAATCACCAATAGAATCTTGTACAGGGGTCTGTGGGCCATTAACTTCCTGAAATGATTTTTGTTGTTGCAGTAACTCGAGCTTTTTAACTTTGGGAGTGTTGCCATTAGCTTTATTTGGCGTGCTAAACTTGTCAAGCAAGTCTGTTGATGAGTTAACATATGTGTCCAATAAATCAAATTCACTCTTTTGATCCGTTTGTGGCTGGTACACTTCATTATTAATACCTTTCTGTGGAGTTTCATCAATACTATCTTGATTACTTGAATAACCAGCAGAGTCACTAGCTGCACCAGTTGCTGTCATACCACCAATACCAGCAGCAGCTGCTAATGCGGTTGCTGCTCCTGAATTTTGCAACTCTTCTAATTTGGATTGCTGCTCACTGTTCGTACCATTAACAACTGTGCTCGCAGGTTCTTGCTTTGGTGAGCCTTGAGTTGTCGTTGGTGGAGTGCTAAATACATCATTATGTCCACCAATAGATCCAAATGAGTCTTTGTGTTGAGGCACACCTGGAGCTGGTATACCGGCATTACTGCCATTGGCACTATTTTTAAATTCTTGTTGAAGGGCACTTTGCAGCTGTTGTGAGTGTACTTGCGTTTTCTGTTGCTGAGTCTCTCTAGCACGATCAGCGTTTGGAGCAGGTTCTTCTTGAATCGACTGAATCATTGATGGTTTGTGACCCAATTGTGGAATAATATCCGGAGAAGGAGCATTCAGTGACGATCTGTGGTCAAAAAATGGTTTACTATTGTTTGGATTGCCAGCTGGTGCACTTCCTGGAGCCACTGGATCAGTGAAACTTCTGTTTTTAGCGACAAATTCTTGGTTGCCATTAGCAAATTGCTGTTGTTGCTGTTCTTGCTGCGCTGGTAATTGTGGTTGCGATATTTGCTGAGGAATGCTGTTATCTTGTTGTTGCGGTAACTTTTCATCCCAAAGATCAAAATTCTTAAACTTCACAGACCATTCATTATACAAATCCAAATCAAACAAATAAATCATTGTGCCAAAATTTTCATCTCTGCTGCTATTTTCAAAGCTGCCAATTTTCGGGGTACAATAATCCAATTGATCGCCACCCATAATCAAAAGTTTATTCTTAGAGTGGCCAATAATATTGGAAGCAAGAGCATTTGGTGACACTTTTGTAGGTGTGACTTGTGCATTTTGAAATTTTTGCACGTCGTCAAGATCTTGCAGTGATGGTTGATTTTGTTGTTTTCTAGAGTGGTTGAAAACTGCAGTAATGGAATGACCACATCTTGGACCTGGGTTTAAATTGAAAGTTTCAACTCTTGTCCAATGCAATGAGTTCAAATTCAAAATATATAAGTCATTAACAGTTTCATTTTTGCTATTTTTACCGCCATAAACCACCATCAAGTTTTTAATCAATGTAGTAGAATGTTCTTCTACTGGTGGCGGAATGTCGCCGGTGCAAAGTTTTTTAGAGAAAGTGTTACTAGTTGGATCATAACAGTATAAATCATTAGACAAACTAGTCAAATTTGAGCCACCAAAAAGGTACAACTTGTAGTTAAAAATAATCATCGAATGATTAGTTAATGGTGGTGGCAAGTTTTCAACGTCCGACGGATCATTATCAAAAACCACTTTTTCCCAATGTGATGTAGGTTTTCTGAAAGATGATAGATCAAACATCCATAAGTCATTGAAGATTTTAGAATCTAACTGACCGCCAAAAAGGTACAATTTTGATTGAATATTAGTTTTGGCCACTACGCCAATAGTGTGGCCATATCTACCACATGGTCTTTCCCCCTGGGGATGAGGTATGGTCCATTTTAATGAGTTAATGTTAAAAAGATACAAGTCGTTATCAAGTTCGCCCTGTTCATTTGTTTGAATAGTATCACCACCAAAAATTATAAAAGCATTTCCGCAAAGACAACTATTGTGGCCCACTCTAGGAGCAGGAATTCCATCAAAATTTTCTATTGATTTGGCGTCAAAAGTAGAAGAATTCAAAGCCCACAAGTCACCGTAAACCGAGCCTTCTCTTAAGCCGCCCATGACAAATACATGCCCTTGCTCAGAAATCACTGAAGAGGAAGTATGTCTATATCTTGGGAATGGCGAAGCAGTGAGTTTAACTCTCGCCCAAGGAGTGAAGTTTTGAATCGCTTGTTGAAGATGCTGCAGCTGGAAATTAGAATGATGCTGAGGAGGTTGCTGTTGATATTGGTATTGGTAAGAATGCTGCTGTTGAAGTTGGCCATTTGGAAACACTTGGGCGCTAGTTCTGTTTCCTCTGATGGTACCATTACTGTTCATATTGCCGTTGGCGCTAGCGTTACCGTTGTTGTTATTAAATGGATTCATTGGGTTATGAATAGCACCTTTAGCGCCGGGGTACGGTTGGCCAGCAGGATGATGATGTTGTGGCTGCAGCTGAGGGTTCGGGTACTGAGACTGCTGTTGACTTTGAAACGGAGACTGGATCGGTCCGTGCTGATTGCTGAAAGGTCCGTTTGGTCCATTTGGAGGTAAATTACCAGAGCCTTGTCTACTGCCTGGCTGGGGCGGAGATCTAAGAATATTTTGGTTGGTTGTGCCTGGAAGGTTACCGCCAATACCGCCATTGGAAGCTTCGATTGGTGATAACGGTTGGCCAGCGGTTGGAATCAAAGGTAACTGTCTCAGCAGATTCATCAGGGCGGAGCCAGAAGCAGCCGGCGACAGCTGCTGCTGCTGTTGTTGTTGTTGTTGTTGTTGTTGTTGTTGTTGTTGTTGTTGTTGTTGTTGTTGTTGTTGTTGTTGTTGTTGTTGCTGCTGCTGCTGCTGATGCTGTGGTGGTGGTTGGTGGAATGAGGCAGGACCAGGGCCTGATCCGGGACCAGTATTAATTATTGGGTTTGGCAACAGTTTGTTGTTGCTATCAAGGTTGCCTCTGTTGATGAACTCATTAGACAGTTTGACTTCGCCTATTGGTTTATGCAGAAGGGGAGACTGAGAGGAAAGTTCATTATTTAAGGAGGAGGAAGCAGTTTTCTCAGAGGACTCGTTGGACTCGACAGAATTAAAAGTGCCGGGGGACTTTGGGTCTTTTTTGGATACTGAGTTGTTTCTCTTGCTTTCTGCACTCTTCTTTTTTTTGCCGAATTTAAATGGGGCCATGGTTAGATAGAGATCAAGAGTAGATCTGACTTGGAGGTGAAAAGCTGCTCAACGTAAAGTGAACGAAACGAGTATGGAAATAGGGGCACCGAATTTAAAGAAGGAAGTGAAAAAGATGTGAAAAAGAAGCAAAAATGAAAGAAGGAAGAGATCGGACTAAGGCTGAGATAAAACAGAAGAAATTTTCAGCGGTACAGGGGAAATAAAAGTGAGTATCCGTGTAGCAGAAACAATGTGGGCAGGGCGAATAAGTGACGATTGTTGCAATGTTCTCTCAGGAACGTTACCGGTAGTCAGATCAGAAATTACACGACGCAACAAATTCGGTTCAACTGCGTTTCCAGCGTTGAATTTCCAGCGGTTTTTTTCCACGTTAGACACTGGGGGTGAAGCGCCGCTTATTGGGGGTGCCAATGCCCCCCGGCACAATCACACATGTGCTCTTGTGATCCGTGGTCATAACCATGAAATTTGATATTTATAATATTTTACGTAATGTGTGACACGCACGTTACTATACTCACACGTACTCCAGAACACTTAATTAGACGTTTCCATGCATAATCAAAGGCTCTCGTTAACCGCCCGCGGCAGCTTCCTGTTTGGGACAAAGACAGAGGCTCTGTCTTTCTTTTCTCCGCCATCAGTAGCTACCAGGGCCTATATATATATATATATATAGCTGCAGATCGCAGACATTAATGACGATGTAGTCTACTGTAAATACGTATCACGGCTATTCCCAGTTCTCTTTTATAAGCTACAACATTTTTCTCTACAACACCCTCTACTTACAAAAATAACCATGACATCCTTTGAAGGCCTCGCTGCATTGTCTTCTAAAAAATGGAGCGACTTGGAGAAGATCAACTTTACGCCTAAGCCGTTTGCCGACCACGATGTCGACCTCAAGATCGAAGCTTGTGGTATTTGTTCTTCGGACATCCATAACTTGAAATCAGAATGGAAAGAAAAACCAACATACATCTATCCAATGATTGTCGGCCATGAGATTGTCGGCACTGTTGTCAATGTTGGTAGTCAAGTTACCTCTCTCAAGATAGGAGACAGAGTCGGTGTCGGGGCTCAGTCTTTTGCATGTCTTTCTTGCCATGATTGCCACAGCGACAACGAACAGTACTGCCCAAAGTCAGTGGGCACTTATAACTCCAAATATGCCGATGGGTCTGTCAGTTATGGTGGTTATGCTTCCCATGCCAGAGTCCATGAACATTTTGTTTTCAAGATCCCTGACTCGTTAGCCTCATCTACTGTGGCACCAATGCTTTGTGCCGGTATCACTGTGTACTCGCCATTGGTAAGAAATGGCGCTGGCCCAGGTAAGAAAGTTGGAATTATTGGAATTGGTGGACTCGGCCATTTTGCTATTCAGTTCGCCAAAGCCTTGGGGGCCGAGGTTTACGTCTTTTCTAGAACCAATTCCAAAAAGGAAGATGCTTTGAAACTAGGCGCCGACCATTACATTGCCACTTCTGAGCCTGATGCATTTACCGCCAACGCCAGAAAACTTGATTTGATTATTGCCACCGCTAATTCTGCCAAGGGCTATGATTTTGGCGGTTATCTTTCCACGTTGGTGGTAGGCGGCCAGTACGTGGCTGTTGGTTTGCCAGCAGATGGTAAGTTTGAAGTCACCACTAGAACCTTCATGCGCAATGCCTGCTCAATGAGCAGCAGTTTGCTTGGGTCAAGAAAAGAGATCCTTGAGATGTTGCAACTTGCTAGCGAGAAAGACATCAAGGCCTGGGTGGAAGAGGTTCCAATCAACAAAGAAAATGCCAAAAAGGCGCTCACGAGAGCTGCAAACAGCGATGTTCGGTACAGATTCACCTTTGTTGATTACGACAAGGAGTTTGGTAATTAGTGAGTGAGTTGGTGTTGAGATTATATACGAGATCCAATAGATGTTTGGTTTTTGCCCAACAATTAGTGGTAGTAGTGGTAGTAGTAGCAGTAGGATCTTACGGTGTTGCAAGTAGCACAGCTATACAGCATGCTCATGAGTATACACATAGAGATACTGCAGCGCCAGAAGATTGACGGAATTAAATGGCCGTAGTAAACTGCCACGAAAAACAGAAAACAATCAATTAGTTGCACACGCACTAATCTCCCTCCCACAGCAGCAGATGCCGGCGCCCCGCCACATTCGAAAAACAAAAAACAAAAAGCAAAAAAAACAAGATGAGAAAACAGCCAGTGGATTGTGCTGGAATGTAGTAGCTGAGAGCTTTTAGTTCTGACTGTAACACACTCATCCCATATCCCATATCCTATCCACACATCACACCACATCACACTACAAGCCAAGATGGGCCGAGGCAGTAAGTCATCACACTCCTTCTTTTCTTCTCCGTCATCTCGCAACCAATCAAACTAACAACCTTTCTTAGAAATGGTCAGCATATCGTCTCTCTTGTCCAACGACGATGGCAAAGCTCCAGCCACAGACTCTGGCAGTGCTTCCTCCATCAAAAACACCATCAATAATACCGGTCCCATTCCCAGCTCAGCAGCTCTGTCGCCCTTGCCGCCACCGCCGCATTCAAAGTCATCGAGAATCCTTCTATCGTCCATCGTGAATAATCTGGACTCTACCTTCTCGGCGGCGGAACCATCTCAAGCGGAGATCGCCAACATCAACGACCTTACTGGTTCTGCAGCAATTACCAGTGCCGCTGATACCAATAGTAATAGCAACGCTGGTAATAATGCAAACGGGGCAGTCCCACTTCATTTGAAGCCGATTTCTATTGCCGACATCCTCTCGACCAACGATGAAAGCAGCACCAGCACTAAAACAGCCAAATCAAGCGCTGCAAATCCCACAAACGAGGGCAAGAAGCTGTCTGGCACAGCTACAAAGACCAAAGGCAGAACCGGGGCCAAAAACAAAGACAAAGACAGTAATAATACCAACAAAGGCAAGAATAGTGATGATTTGATAATCATCCAGGATCCGGCCGGAGCAAGCGGTGCTGCTGGCACTGCGACTACCACAGCTACTGGTAAGCCGAGGAAACCTAGACAAAAAAGAAAGCCAAAAGATGATGATCCAAATAAACCACCAAAACGACAAAGAAAGACGAAAGCTCAAAAGGAAAAAGAAGCATTTGAGGCAGCTAACAAGAGTAAAGAGATTATTATAATTAACGAAACTAATGAGTCTGCTTCGAATAAAACAGCCGGAAAAAGTGCAGCTAAGAAGACCTCGCCATCATTGAAAACAGATACCAGTATAACGCCTGTGGTTAAACAGGAGGTTACTAATGATGGGGCATCACCCGTTGCTGCTGTTTCTGTTTCTAGCAATGTTCCCGCTTCTATGACTACAACAAAAAAATCTAAAGCTGATACTCTGCAAAATTTAAAGGACACTACGCTGAGAAAGACTAAAGAAACTAGCACAAGTGTTGGTACCACCTCGACACGAAAACCAAAGAAAACTACCAAAAAAGAGAATGATGCTGGTGCTGGTGATAAGCTCAAAAAGACCAGCAGTGCCGCTGCTGCTGCAGCTGCTGCAGCGGTTACTACTACTCATCCAGCCAGTAATAAAATTGAAAACGCAGTGCAAAACCCATTGACCCATATTGAGAAACCATATGCGATTCATCCGGATCCAATAAAAGAAAATAAAAACAAAGCTAAAGTTGTCCCCGTGAGGTTGCATTCTGTAGAAAAACCTCCACAGGCATCGGAAGTATCTGTGACACCTATACCGCAACCATCAGCACCTGCACCTGTATCTGCCACATCAGCCCACACTGACACTTCTAGCAGCGCAGTGGTAAAGTTGGAAAGATCAGACACACCAAGACTAACCAAGCTAAGCGATTTGCTTAACAGTAAGTCGGATGAAGAGAATAGGATTATCGAAGTTATAGATGATGACGACGACGATGACGATGACGACGATGATGACGATGACGATGACGATGAAGAAGATGAAGACGATGATGATGCCGAAGTGGAAGTTGAAGCTGATGAAGCGTATGATAAGTATGAGGAAAATGCTAGAAAAAAATCAGATATCCCGTTGATTTTTGACGTTGCGTTGAACAAAATAGATGATAAAAATGGGAAAAATGAAATGAATGGTGGTCAAGTTATTATCAATGTGATGAAACTTGCCGAAGAAAAATATGGATTCAAGACGATTCATCCAAATGCTAATTTTGCTCTTGATGCATTCAAAGACGATTTATTTGATGATGATGAAATTGGTGATTCATTAATGATGGGAAGCGAAGATAATGAACTTTTGAAGGAATTCAAAAAGAATCAACTCAAATTGCAAAAAGAAAAAGAAGAACAATTGCAACAACAGCTTGAATTACAACAAGAACAACAAGATCTTGAAAATATTAAAGAATCCGAAGCCAAGATCAAAAAATTAATTGCTAAAAACAATCGTAAACTTGGAAAATATGATAGAAATGATCCATTTATTGATGATACAGAATTGTATTGGGAAGAAACTAGAGCAGTGACTAAAGATGGGTTTTTTATTTATTGGGGCCCACTAGTTGAGGAAGCTCATCAGAATAAAATGGTAAATAGAGATCCAACAAAATATATCAATAAAGCAGGTAAGATTGTGAAAAAGTACAGGAGCAAACCGGGCCCAAAAAGTAAAAAGGAAAAAGAAATGATTGAAAGAGAAAGACAAATGCAAGAGAAGGCTAAAGCTAATTCGAAGTGAGCCACCAATAAAGTCAGACGGTTTTTACATAATCTGTGTAATGTATAATATAGCAAAAACATTTTTTGTCGTGTTGATGTCAATTATCAATAAACGTGTAAGTTATCAAAGATGGTAGAGAAGAAAAAGAAATTGTAATGAAAAATCTGAATATAAAGAAACAAAAACTGATAAGCAAATGCAGAGGATTACTTTAAAAATGGAACAAGAAAAAGCTGATTATAAACTATGGGTAAAGATGTGGTTGTCGTATTTTTTCTTTTTCGGTGTTTGTTTGTTTTTTGTTTTGTTTTGTATTAACTCAAACCTCTTCGTACACCTCAACTACCTCATCATCTTTTGAAGTGTCTTTATAGATAAAGAACTGAAGAAAAATAATAAAATCTTCAGCAATCGTACCCAAAGCACCAATTAGCCATGATGCATTCAACTTGAGATACGCCAAATCTGAGCGATAAAACAAAATTTGCAATGCATAGGTTAAATTACCGAACGTGGAAAACATAATGAAAAGCAAACTTAATCCATAAACGCTTTTACGTTGATGATTGTAGATAATTTGTGGAATTCTTGCACCCAAATAGCAAGCAGCTGACAAATAGCCGAAGAATTGCGGTCCAAATTTGATTTCTTGATCTGGTGGTGCTGGTGCTGGGTCACTGTGATTGGAAGCAAGGTAGCCGAGCACCCCAGCAAGAGAGACAAATACTAATGGAAAAATGTATTTTTTAGTAATGGACCAATGAGAAGATGCAACAGCTAAAGATTGAGCGGTGCTTCTTCTTCTGCTCTTAGACGATTTATGGGATGATCTTCTGTTTTGGGTGTTGGGCTGTTCAGCAGGAGCATCGTTGATGTTTGCTTGATTTTCTGGATCAGTCGTATTGGTATTGGTATTAGTATTGGTATTAGTATTGGTATTGGTATTCAATAATGAAGTTTGCTCGCCAATGGGAACATGCAATGTTCTGTGGCTCTTTGGGAAGATATATGTGTAGTATCCGTATGAAGCTAATAATGAAGTGTCAAGGAAACAAAACCATACCCCGAGTAAAATCACTGGGGTAAGTAAATGAGCCCACACTGCGCCAATGAGGTTAGAGATGTCACCAAGTACCCAAATGAGCACGGTACCAATAGCGATCCCGTCAGCAGATTTGAGTTTCCATTGTTCAATGAGCTGAGGCACAAGTAGCACTATCCAGCAGGCAAAACTGGTAAAAGCATTAGGTTAGTATAATTGTGTATAATGTGTGTGTGTGTCAACTTATGACTGATGAATCGAATTTCAGTTATCATCTAGTAGTATCGCAATTTGCGGGCTAAGATAAAATTAGAGACAGAAAGCATACCTGATGGAACCAGTAATCCCTGAAAGAGCCACTCTAATATTTGAAGGGCTGCTGATTTCCGAAGCAAGCATTGTAAATGGTTGTGATGGTGGTACTTGTTGTAGAAATATGAGATGGTGGTGGGTGGGTATTTGTAGATATGGTAGCTCATAAGCTTCCGGCGGTCCAGCGATGACTGAAGGACGCGCGGCTATCATTCTTTGTCTAAATATGAAGGGCGGGTAAATAACTAGACGTCTGCAGTCACTCGATCTGCAATAAAGAAACGATTCCAACATGACATCTTTGAGTTCAAAGAAATACAAAATTATCGATTAGCACAGTATATAAGTATAACTTAGTTAAGCCAGAGCTCGCTCCACGACACATTCTTCCGTACTGCGTTGGAGAACCCTTCATGGTACTTTACCCACACTTTCAATTCATGGCTTTCCTTTGGCTGAGGACCGTTGCCGCTGTTAACGCCAGCTGGTTGGTCTCCCTTCACGCTAGCATACGATGACTTGAAGAAATCCACTGATCCATTATTCTTTACCACTTTGTTAGAATTGGTTTCAATTTGCTTTCCTTCTTCAACAGTCTGTGTTTCTTCAAATTTTCTCTTTTGTGCCTGCTTGGCACTTTTTTGCCGCTCTTTTTCAAGAACAAGGTACTTGAGCAACATTTGCCGTTTGGAGTCAATGGATTTGAATTGATTATTTTGCTCTTCGTATAACGTCACAGAGTCCATAACTGGAATAAGTGCTAGCGCTTTTAATCCCTGACTATTGTCGGTATTTTCTATTGTGAAATTGAATTCGGTGAGCAAATCTAACAAGTGGGCAATTTTTTTCTTGTCGTTGGCATTATTGAGAATCACATTGTTTCGGTCAGTGAATGATGGGTTGAAGATGTAATTGTTCAAAATAGGAAGAATTTCAGTTCCCACATACTGCTTCTTGTTCAAAAGTGAGAAAGTGGAAGGTTTTAATGCAGTGTTGGAAATAATTGCTCTTTCACAGATGCTGGAATTCAAACGTTGAAGCTCATAATATTCCCAACTGCTATTGTGAATATGCTTAATATTGTCCTTATTGGCCTCTGCAAAAAGTTGGTAAAATTTCAATGGTACTTGATTTGCATAGTATACAAGTTCGCCATTTTGTTGGTACTTGCTTTCTTGCATTATATCATAAAAATACAACCAATCTGCCACTTCCACTGATCTTTTAAGAAGCGCTGGATCATTATAAACAGTTTCCGGATACACTTGGAAACAACCATTGACTATTTTATCAACTGACGAGTTACTATCTAAATGCTGTTGCAATCTGTAAAACGTTTCATGCTTGGTTTCCTGAAGATTCAATTGAAACATCATATTCACTAGCTTAAACCATGTCAAGTTTGTATCCTTTGTTCGCACTTGTTGTAGCTCACCGTCATCAGTGAGCTGCTCACCATTGAATTGTAACAAATTAAGACAACTTCTTATATCGGAATTTGCAATGGCCACCACTTGGGTTAACTCTTTGGATCCAATATTAAGTTTTTCAGATTTGCAAATAGCACTCAATCTATCTTTAATTAGGTTTTCGCTGGGTTTCTTAAAACTGATTATTTCGCAATGTGGCCTAAGTTTTTCCAAAACCGGTGAGTATAAATCGTTACAAATTGCGATGATTGGACGTAACAAAAATCGATCTTGAGTTTTGGTTTGGTTTTTTTTCCCCTGACTATGACTATAAATTAAATTTTTGGTGGCTCTAATATCTTTATATATTAGCTCAGTAAGCACTCTGATGAATCCGCTTTCCGAACCACCATCAATTTCATCAGCAATTATACATGTTGGGTTCCCAGAAAATGTATGTGTATCCAATGCATTGTAAATCTTGTCCCTCACTTGTTGGCCAGCTCTTTCGTCACTTGCATTAATTTCCAACGAGTCATATTTTAGCTGTTTTGCAATCAAATGGGCAATGGTAGTTTTCCCAATTCCCGGTGGTCCATGAAGCAACAAGATTCTCTTGGTGGGTCTATTAAATGGATCAGTGATTTCGAATTTTGACGAATCACCAGCTGCTGCTGCTGCTTGTGCTGCCTTGTACTTGTTGGATGGCAATTTGCTCAATTCTTCAGCGATGTCTTCGCCATAGACTGCCGTAGACCAATGTCTTAACCATCTCAATGCTAATCTGTTAGCCTTTTCGTTACCTACAAGGTCAAGAAAGCTTTTTGGTCTCCATTTTTCTACCCACAATATGCCCCTATTGCGCCTCTTTTTAGTTTTTGAGGTAACTGTGCTACATAATTTGGAACGCAAATCCATGTCTCTGTATATCTGATGTATGTCTATACTATAACTTTTCTTTAGGTTTATGGTTTCAGGAGGCTTATCAAATATGCTTTTTGTTTTTGGTTTTAATTTGATTTCATTTCCGTTGGGTAATCTAACAAATTTGGTGGAAGAGTTGGAAAATAATGAATCAAAGTGGGGGATTTTATTAGACGCAGTGGTGGTGAGCGTACCAGTGATGCTGGTTGCAGTAGTTGAATTGTTGATATTAGCTGGAGCTTCTGTGCCTTTATTAGTGGCAAGCTGATTGCCCGAATGCAAATTTAGAGGTTGAGTCTCGTCAGTGGGTTGTGATTGTGATAATAATGCCAAACTTTTACTCAAGCTATTCTGACTATTCTGATCAAATACATTTACGTCATTATTATTGACCTTATCATTGATTTTATCATTAATCTTTGAATGCGAAGATTTGCTGAGTAAAGAGGACTGAAAACTAGTAGTTATTTGTGGCACTGATGTCTGAGCAGTTTGGTTAGCATCTTCTGTTAATTTGTTTAAAATTGGATTGCTTTTATCTGCTTGGTTATCGCTGGTATCATCATTAAATCGATTAGCCTTGTTGGATAACAACGATGATTTGAAAGATGGTAAACTAAATGACCCTAACATCATACTAGCACTAGAGCCTTCTTTTGGTCTTTTTTCATATGCAGTTTTCTCATTAACGATTTTCTCAGCATTGTCATCCGAGCTGTCATTACTGTTGTTATTACCTCTATGCATTTCTTCCCCGTCAACCCGCGGGTAATCTGACTTGACATTATTATTCAGTGTTCGAGATGCTCTTTTGTCATGATTCAACGAGTCAGAAGCAGGTTTCGTTAAAGAAGATAAATCGCTAGTCATATTTAACAGTTTTATTGTAAAGCCTTCTGCGCACCGTTATAATACTACTTTGTTTCTTTGGATCAGCTAACATAACCTATTGAAAGCTACATATCTGGGAAACGCGAGAACGCGTACGCGTAATAAAGATTTATGGGTTGTGCACGATGGTTTATTCTACCAGTATATTGGTATGTACATGTCTTATGTATGATTATGTATTAAGATGCGCTGATCACATTACAGCTTATCAATTTTTCCCATAACTATAAATCTCAGATTTAGCCCTAAGTTTAGTCACCTGATATAATCATGACATTACCGCGAAAAATAACGTAACCCCCGCTTCTGCTGCCCGCTCTCCGTCTCTTTCTCTTTCTTCTCTTTCTCTCTTTCTCTCTCTCAGAGTACTGGGCTGGCCCACTGCTCCTCCGGTCGGTGTATCGTTTTTTTTCCTGATGAAAATATACAAAAATATTTTTTTACCTATAGCTTGGATGGCTATTATACGTTAGGTTTCACCAAAAACAAACATAACATAATCAGTATGTATAGCATATGCTATCTATCGAATTCTATAACAGTTGAATCAAGGGAATCAATGAGAGTGCCACACACAGCAATTAAACATTTGCAAATATACATATGATTTTTTTGAAACTATTTAGAGAATTGTGTTTAAATCTAATATGAAAAGTCTCAAGTGTAATGAAGTATTTTGCGTGCAATACAGGTGGCCAAGAATAATTGTGTTATAGTCAGAAATTAAGTGTTATAGATTTGCAAGTTATCAATACCGTAATAGTTAATGCAAGGGAGAGACCTGATCTGTTATAGAAGAATCTAATTAAACTTTTTAAATCAAGCAAAACAAGAATACTAATACCTTTTAGAAAATGGCTAAATCAAAGAACCATACCGCTCACAACCAAACCAGAAAGGCTCACCGTAACGGTATCAAAAAGCCAAAGACCTACAGATACCCTTCTTTGAAAGGTGTTGACCCAAAATTCAGAAGAAACCACAAACACGCTTTGCACGGTACTGCTAAGGCTCTTGCTGCTAGACGTGCTGAAGGTAAATAAGTTGCCTGATGTTGTACATTACTTGCTGCAAATAAACAAATATAAAAATCATTTTTTCTGAATTGTCATGTTTCGTCAATTGTATCTGTCTGCATAGTATATGAAGCACTATTTTACATCATATTTGTGTCAATTGATATTATGTTAGGTTGAATCTTTTGATTGAATGTACTTTCACGATAACAAATATAATTTTTGAGCGTAAGCATTTTGAAATTTTATCAAGATATCTACAGCATGCACAGAGAATGTTTCCAGCAACGGCTTTCAATGTTGCTATTGTAAGCTGATTCTGCTTTTTAATAAATTACGAGCTGTTTGTGACGCGTAGTTGAAGTCTCACTCGCATGCATAATGATGACACTTTGCTTTTTGTGGCACTTTAAGCGCTGACATGAAGTCCCTTGAAGATTTAAATATCCAGCTTTTGTCTGCGTCACTTTCTGCCTGTTTTCTGGTTCTTTTTTTTATCTTGGTGTTGCACTTTTAGCTTATACTATCAGTGGCTGTAACTGAATTTGTTTGAAACAACAATATACAAATCCCCTTTGAAAATCAACATCATGGCCGAAACTGTTGAGAAGCCTGAGGCTACTCATATTCCAGTCTTGACAACTGAGAACTCTGAAGAGTCTTCTTCTGCGACCAGCGCTTCATCAACTGAAAAGAATGAAAACAACACAAATAGAGTCTACATCTCTAATGTCGATTTTAGTACTACTGAAGATGACGTTCTTGGCTTTTTGAGAGATTACAATGTGTATGTATACAATGCTTCCATCCATTGGATGTTTTGTTTGATATTTTTCTTGTTGGCGCTTAATTATTAACCAATACAACTTTGTAATTAGGAGATCGGTTATTGTTCCTAGTCATACTCTCAGAGTTCTTAAGGGCAAACAGCAAAGACCGTTGGGAATAGCTTATGCTGAATTTGCAAGCCATGATGACGCCTTGAGAACGGTAAATGAACTCAACGGCAAAGAGTTGGACGGGCGCCAATTGCGAATCAAATTATATGTACCTTACACTCCAAAAAGAAGATATTCTAGAAGAAAGCAAACAGCATCCAAAGTATTTTTATTCTGACATTTGTATTTTTGGCGATTGATTGTCCGTTTCTGTGCCCAATTTACTAACATGCATAAAAAGACTAGCAAGCCTGCTGATGCTACTGAGGATGCTGGTGCTACTGAGGATGCTGATGCAGATGGGTCAAACCAAGCAGAAGCGCATGAAGCGGAATTGGAAACTTCTGATACTGTAAAGCAACAATCAGCACACAAGGTCGAACGAAAGAAATCTGTCAGCACTAAGCCTGAAATTTCAAAAGATACCGTATTCGTTGGAAAATTGCATCCAAAGATAACTGATACTGATGTAAGTGTGCCTTTCATTGTATGTTTTCAACTGAACATTATAAACTAACAATTACTAGTTGCGTGCTTTTTTTGCAGAATATGATCCTTCAGACGTTTATATCTTCAAAAGCAAACAACCATACAGACCATTTTCTTTTGCTCATCGTCATGCTTCTGCTTTGATAACTTTACTTGCAGAAGATGGTCAACAGAACGCAATCAAAGACTTGGCCAACAAAAGATTGAACGGGAGATATATAAGATTGTATCCTGCATATCAGTATAAGATTGAAGAGGTCAAAAATGCAATTCTTTCTAAACAAGAAGAATTGAAAAAACAGGCACTTGAGGCTGCATCGGACTTGATTCAGGAAGAGGACGCAACAACTGGACGTAACGAGGTTGAGGATGATGATGCTCGTGCTGAGAAAAAACAAGAAAATGAAAAGGCTGAAAGAAACGCTACTCATGAAGACGAAGGAAACCCCGAGAGAACTGGCGATGCGCAAGAAGTCAGTGAAGATTTACAAAAACAGCAACCACAGGAAGTAACAGCATGAGCTATATGACATATTCTTAAAGTAAATAATTTAGAGATTCAGTTGATTCTATGTTGTAAACTTTTACTTTTTTCATTTTTATAATTTGTGCTTTTATTTATTTGTTTGTTTTTTTATTTATTTATTCATACTCATGCTATATCGTTACCTATACCTTTTAGTTATGATTCACAAAACTACATTGCTGACAAGAAAAAATCAGTAAAAAAAAATTAGTAAAAAAAAAAATGATAAAAAATATTAACTGTAAATTTACTAATTATACAAATGTCGCTTCCATCACATTAAACTAACCACAGAAGTACCGTCCTGAAATCTTGTTCGAAAGACCCTGTTTGCATTTGTAAACATTCCTTCTTTCAATGAAACAACAATAAACTGTGATCCTTTGAACCTGGTCTTAATCAAATGACCAATGTTTTGAGTATGACTCAAATCGAGAGCTGCGTCCACTTCATCAAGAATATACATTGGAGCTGGTTTGAACTGAAGTAATGCCATAATTAAAGATAAGGCGACCAAAGATCTTTGACCACCAGACAACTCTACTAAACTCTCCTTCCATACTTTACCGAGCATCACTTTGACCTCAAGGCCCTCAGTGATATCTTTATTTTCAGGGATAACAAGTTTAGCAAAAGCGCCAGGAAGAAGATCGGCAAAAATATTACCAAAGTCTTTACTAACTTTTTGCCACGTTTTAACAAGCGTTTCACGTTTGTACTCATCAAGAGTTATTATTGTTTCCTCAATCTTGGCCTTATCCTTCTCAATGGTTTTGATCATTGACTTCAATGAGTTTTCTTTCTTTTCAACATTGTCAATCATACTCATGATATTTGAGTTGACTTTTCTTCTCATTCCCTGAAACTTGTTACTCAAAAATTTTATTCTTCCATGACATTCTTCAACGTTAATATTAGGGTTTTGTTGAATTATACCGGCAACCATGTT
>JXWR01002804.1_pt1 | contig 18712 bp, 11 predicted proteins | sample 315541 | NCBI WGS metagenome assembly JXWR01 (sample SAMN03273951, study PRJNA271842) | soil metagenome | isolation source: rice field ambient CO2 | place: India: CRRI Experimental farm Cuttack,Odisha-753006 | collected 2013-12-17
GAATTGGTTGCCACAGAACTCATACTGATGTCTATGACACGTCTTTCCCTTCTTACTTGTTTACTTTCCTTTTACTTTTTCGTCCTTGATCCTAAAAGATGTTTTTTGTATTTCTTATGTATAACTTGAGTTATCTGAAAAATCTTATATACACTTTGGTGTTGTCAACTTCACATTTTGCTCCTTTTCTAGCTGAAATTGTCAGGATTTTCCACCAAATTATCTGTAAAGATTTTGAAAAGCAGATAAAAAAAAATGCTCCTTAAAATAAATAAAAAAGGAAATTTTTTCTCTTTAAAGAATTTCGATATTTCGTTGAGATCCGCAAAATAGCACCTACCTTTCAAAACAACTTTTAAAGAGCTTTCCCAATTGAGAGGGAAACTGTTCAAGTCTACTGAATTGCACACAGGTTTTTCTTAAAATATGGCTGCATGATTTGATGCATATACTGCATTGGTAAGCGTTAATATGCATAAAGGCGAGCATGAGAACAACAGGCGCAAGTTAAAAAGGAAATTGGAAAAAGTAAATAAATAACGAAAATCACCATAATGTCCTATTTTATTCTTTGCTTTGTTTATGGCCGCATTGCTATTGACAACAGTTTCACCAGAATGCCAGGTAAATACAAAATTGAAAAAGAAGAAGATGAGCTTATTGTATGTTTTTTTCGTTCAGTTCCATTGAAAAGGTGGCTTTATCTGTAGCATTTTAGTAACTGGATCTATTCGTCCGGCTTTGCCTCAGGGCTTAGAAAGCCGTGTTTCAGCACTGGGGGAAAAAGGGAAAAACAATACCTATCATTAGCCATCACAGGCATATCACAACAAAAAAATATTATTAAAATTATTTACAGAAGTAATTTCAGTAAATGGCTGATAATGCACTCTTTAAAACTTCAGATACTAACATGACCAAGGCCTTTGCTACTCCCAACGAAGTATTCAGAAAGAAGCCACATAAACCTAATCTGAATCCAACCTCATCTCAAAATTCGCCCATCGGATCACCGAAAAAAACCACTTTGAGCAGGCCACCCTCAGCAACAGCAGCCCCATCATCATCAAGTCATCCAGTGGCTATACCTTCGGTGCCAAATGGAAGAAAGTATAATGGCGCAGGAAAACCATTCCCTGATGCTTTTCCAGGTGACCTAAATCCAATGGCTAATAGTTTGGCCGATTTGGATTATGACGTGAAATCAAAACGGAAAACTTATGCCATTGGTACAAAAATGCCTCAGCAAGAACAGCAGCAACAAAAAGAGTTTCAGAAAAGACAGCATAAGTCTTTATTGGTGAATGGCTCCAAGACTGGCGGTGGAGCACAGTACCAGAATATACCATTACCACCGAATTCGTATATGGCTATGCAGAACACATCACAGTCGTTACCCAACTCGCCTCAGCATAAAAGTTTCACTGGCGGCGCTGTGCCTGCTGGTGCTGCTGGTGCTTCTTCCAACATACATTTGAAATCTTCGAAAACTGGGGCATCTGCAAGTCAAATTGACAACCAGTCTGCTGCTGTATTTGCTCATAGATTAAGCTCTTTGCCTCCAAATCCAAATAGAAGAGCATATGACGGTAATACATCAAAGATAACACATTCTTCATCTTCACCAGCGCTTCCTAATCACCAGTCAGGGAATGGCAACCAGCAAAAACAACAGCAACAGGCTGCTCAACAAAGATACAATAGAAACTCTACGCCAGATTTACAGTACAGCCACAATGCTCCGCCTATTCCCAAGATTCCAGCACAATATCAAAATGATTCCTATGACCAATATAGGTACCAACAGCTGCCACAGGAATACCAATATCAAAATCAATCTTTACAACCAGAGTATCACAATCACAACCAACAGCAATTGCCTATGTCTGGTCGTTTCCCACCAGCACCAGTACCGCAGCAACAGCCATCGCAGCAACCACAATCACCACAAAAGCTCGTATTGGCGCACCCGGAACAACTGCACTACGCTCAACCTGCACCAAAGCAAATGCAACATTCTCCTCAAAGATACCAATATGATGAAAATGATACAGTAAAACCATTAAGAATTGGCAATAATAAACCGCCACTTGTAACACCACCATCACAACAACAACAACAACAACAACAACAACAACAACAACAACAACAGCCACCAGTGCCACAAACGTTTCAAGCATACCCGCCACAACTGCATCAACCACCGCCAAAGCAACAGCAGTATGCTGATATGCTGCCAAACAGTTATCAAAACCTTGACCAAAGCGGAATTAACCATAGCTCTAGACAAGCCAAGTATAGCGCTCCGAACGTAGCCCCAAATACAACGTTGGCAAACATCGGACAACAAGAAAACCTCAACAAAAAAAATGGCATCATGAACGTCAATAATGACAGCATGATAAATCCTCTTAATAATACCAACTCTGCTAGTCTTCAAGAAGCAGTGAAGGTTGAAGAAAAATTACGTTTTATCTTTGATGCGGTTAATGCAACACGATCTGGGGTTTTAAACCCCAGTGAGTTGCAAAAAGCGTTATTGAATACTGATAATTCAAAATTTAGGCTATCCACAGTTAAAATCATGATTAAATTATTTGATAAGTCCAATAAAAATGGGATTGATTTCCGCGAGTTTTATCATTTATGGTCGTATGTTTCAAGATGGAGAAAAATATTTTTAGAATACTCCAAGTTTGATAATGGGACTTCCATCACGATAAATCAATACCAAGAGGCATTAGAAGCCTTAGGATATCGTATGGGTCAAGAAACTGTTTCTTATATTTTTGATATATTTGCTACGACAGGTGAAAGTGCAGTTGATCAGCAGGTGGGGATCAAATCACTTAAATTGGATATGTTTGTGGAAAGCTTAGTGTGGTTGATGAAGTCTACTAGCTCATTTAAGAGATTCGATGTACAAAGGAACGGTGTAGGAGTGTTTCCATTTGATAATTACGTGCAAGAAATCTTGTCTTTTAGGTACTTAGATTAATGTTTACTTTTATAGATGAGGATTACAGTCTAACCCCTTCCTTTTATACAACTCATAGACCACTTTTGTGTACAATAAGAAAAATACAAGAACAATGCACTTACAACTAGCCTAACACATAGCGCAAACAAATTACAGATGAATCGAGGAGGCAATGTGATAGATTTTTATTAAAAAAAGAGAATCAACATAAATTAAACTTTAAAGAAAAAAAGAAACATTAGAATACATTAATATACCCATTCAATTCCATGATAATTTTTTGCTTTCTTTCTTTAAAATTTGGCAAATTTCTTGTTAGCTTTACCAGGAGCAGTTTGGACTTTCAAGACGTTGAATCTGATGGTTTTAGACAATGGTCTACATTGACCAACGGTAACGACGTCACCTTCAGAAACTCTGAAAGCTGGGGAAACGTGAGCAGCCAAGTTCTTGTGTCTTTTTTCGTATCTGTTGTATTTTGGAACGTAATGCAAGTAGTCTCTTCTGATGATAACAGATCTGTGCATTTTAGCAGAAACAACAGTACCGGTCAAAATTCTACCTCTGATGGAGATTTCACCAGTGAATGGACATTTCTTGTCAATGTAAGAACCTTCAATGGCAGATTTTGGGGTCTTGAAGCCCAAACCGACATCTTTATACCATCTCTTGGTTCTTCTGGTGGCCTTGGCCTTTGGGTTGGTGAAGATGTGTGGTTGCTAAAATAAAGTTAGTAAAAGTGTTCCATATGAGTTAAGGAATACGCAAGATATGCCGGGGTCATTTAAAAGTCAAAGATCTTCCACTATAAATTATTGGATTGAAGAGCTCTTTAAAAGACAAATACTGCATTGCTATACTGCTGATTAAAGTTGCTTGTAGAATCATGCCTTTGATGGTCAAATTGGAACGATACTTTTCTTTGCGCTCAAAATCTGTGGTTGCTCTAGTCAAATAATTTGGAATCATGAAGCAAACAACAATAGTTTAAGATTATCATTTGCACAATATTCGCGTTGTATTTTGTTTCAAAGATATTGCTGCTTTATTTACATAATGAATAGACCTATCTGTGCTTTTCAATGATGACATGATTTCTCTATTTGGCATTTTCCTGCTAGTGCTTCCTATTCTATTGATTCTCTTCACAACAAAAAATATTCAATTTATTTGCATCTACTAATTTTTTACCCATGTTGATTCGTCCCACTCCTCAACTTTGAATATTTAACATGATAAAACTTTGACAAATTGCTTTTGAACTTCGTTGATAAACGTAAAACAGCATTTTCATTATATTTTTGTAAAATGGTAATGTGTGAACTTGGAATATTTCTCTTACAAATCTCTCAATAAATAAATCTTCGTAGTTCCTTGATATTAAATGACCTCTTGAGTACAATACATCAACAATCTTGTTTTTGAATGGTAAATACACACCTTTTGGAAAGCTTTTTCAGATTGGACAGTCAATTCAGTGGCCATTTTGATAGTATAGTTGTTTTCTTCTTGCTCAAACTTCCTGTATATACGACTAATACAAAGTATTAAAAAAGAAGAACCGCTGAAAAATTTTGATATACTCTCTCCCACTCGGCAATGGAAACAGGAAACGAAAGACAGACAGGAGGAAAGAAAAAAAAAGTTCGCTCTACTATGATCATGTGATTGTCACACTTTCCTTTTAACTATGGAAGCGAAAACAGAATGGAAAAACGACTTTTTTTTCCGGCTGTCAAAGACAGAAGAGCGGGAAAAGGGCTGCGCGGGAGTATCGTGATAGTCATGTGATACATGTGATGAGAGCAAATGTGTTGTTGGTATTTAAGCCCTCGGAAAAGTCATGGCGAAATCAGATGACATACGTGAAGCCTCGCTTTTAGCCCTAATATTTGGTCCATGGGCTCAAGGCCACATAAGCACAAAGGGCTTCCTTCCAATACTAGCCGTAAATGTGATACTGAATACACCGTACATCTCTGCTGATGCGCTTGCTGTCGTAGCGTAAACTGCCTAGAGTAATGTTCATACATTTCCCTAAATATGCGGATATTATATACACCAAAGGAAACTAACTCATAATATACATACTAAAATACTATAGTTTGTTTGGAAAATTAAAAGATATCACTAGACCGTGTTGTAGTGTTCGCAATGATATGACTAGAAACGAGAAAACAAAAAAAAATTAAAAAAAAAAAGCAGATGCGTAAAAAGAACAATAAAGAAAAAGAAATTGTCATTTGAATGTAGATTGTGCTGAGTTACTAAAAAAGCAGGGAAATCAAAATATTCACATTTTTAATCATGAATTGGAAGGAACACTGTGCTTCGTTACTTTCAATGCTTTACCACCCCAGGTAGTCAAAGACTCCAACAATTCCCCTTTATCATGCAACGCCTTCATATCGTCCGAGCCTCCTCTAGAGACTCCATTAACATATAAATTCGGAACAGTAGATCTTCCTGATTTCTCAGCGATATAGTCCTGTAGTTCTTTCCCGTGTTTGTGTTTGTCCAACTCCACAATGATTGGTTCAGGAATAAGTTCATAGTCATTTTTCAACAATGATTTCAAATTTTTAGAATACGGGCAGTAAGTTTTAGAAAAAATGACAACAGGAGAAAACAGAAGAATTTCGTTAAACTCTTTGGCTGGATTAAAATCTTTTCCTGGTTCCTCCGTTAGGTCTTTTGCGGATCCTTTGATATCTGCCTTTGGATCTTTAACAGTGCTTTCGTCCAAGTTGCCAGCTGGAGTGTTTAGTTTGGTATTTGGCTCTACTTTGATATTGTTACCATTGTCGATCTGGGCCAGCAGTGAGGAGACCAATGGGTCGAGCTGCGTAGCGTCATTGCTGAGCATGGCCGGCACTTGGAAGTCATCGGAATAATGAAGAGTCTTGAATAGAAGCAACACTCCGAGCACTATTACCGTGGCAAAAACAGATAATCTGAGTTTTCTGGTGGACATATCAACGCTGCTGTAGTATGGTATGTATACTATTTTGTATGGTTGAAGAGTATAGGTAATAGATCAACGCGTGTATTGAAAACTCCCCAGGTGGCACGTAAACTAATTTGTTACTCGGCTGTTTGCTTTCTGTTTCTGGAATTATGATTTTCAGATTTTCTTCTTTTTTTGTGATCTGTCACCCCCGATAATGCGCGATCTACGGGCCCTCGAACCTGATACGTTCACGTGATAATATTTTTTCTCAAAGCTTGCTTGCCTAGTGTATAAGCTCTGCAGCAAATTTAGGAGCTTGAGGACTAGAACTTATAGAAGAATCCAATCCGATCAATATTAATTGATCAAACAGGCAAAACGAACATCACAGAAGATACAATTCAAGTAGTGCATTTTCCAGAATGTCTAATTTTGCGTCCCCAACAATTGATAATATCAAACACGCGAACCTTGAAATAGTCAGACCCAAGCATCTTGACCTGTCTTCCAGGAACAGTGCGATAGCCAAGGAGCTCATTGAACAGCTTGAGCTTATCCCTCATCAAGAAGGTGGCTACTTCAAGGAAACTGACAGATCGCCATTCCATTTGCAGAATCCATATAATGATGAAATTGCCAATTCTGGTAATTTGATAAGCACCACGGATTCTAACATTGGGGATAAGGAACTCACCAGAAACTACTCAACTTTAATCTACTATCTCATTGCCCATGAAATCCCTCTTGGCCGTCTTCACAGAAATAGATCGCGGATTATTCACATTTTGCAAAGGGGCTCCGGTCAATATGTGCTTATCTATCCGAATGGAGAAATCAAGACTTTTAGAGTAGGCTTCAATTTTGCCAAAGGCGAAGTTGCGCAGTGGGTGGTTCCAGGAGATGTTTGGAAAGCCAGTTTCTTGAGCGATCAAGATGACCATTTACTCATTAGCGAAGTAGTTGTGCCTGGATTCGAATTCTTAGACCACAAATTCATGAACAATGAAAAAGAATTGGCGGGTTTAATCGGTGAAGAAAAAGCGCGTGACTTGAGTTGGTTGCTTGGGAAATAGATCAACTTGCATTTTGAGAATATAGCTGAAAAATTTCACAGATATCCAAATACATGGTGAATACTCTTTCGATGCCTAATACGAGTTAATTGGCAATAGGGTCTAAAACGCGTAGCATAATCTGTCAATCCATAAGTTTCCAACAAGATAGTGCTAATTGCTTTGACATTTGGCATGACTGCTATTTTTGGCTGACTATCGTACTTTTTTACCAAAGGGTTGTGACAGGATTAAGGCTGAAACTCTGCGACATAAGCGAAGATTTTTTGCACGTGACTTTTGACACTCTCGGCCGCAGATGTAACTATGCAGTCACGCATCAAAGCCTGTGGTAAGCCCAACGTTGCCTCATTTCAGTTCGCTGCTGGCCTTTGGTTTCATGTTTTCCAAGAGACCTTCAAATGGTGTTTTGAAAGAAGTTGATGTGGTTGTTATTTTTAGAAATAATGGATAAGCTGGGGCCGTCCTTTTAGAATCTTGGTGTTTACGTTGTTTGATATTATGATGCTTCGCTCAGTAGCGTTATAATTATCAATATTAACAACCGGGCTTTACCACAATTACACAAAATAGTTGACGAAGTGACTAGCACGAGCATTATTAAATATACCCTGCAAGTGGTATGATAAGCTAGCAGGCATTATGAAAGAAAAATTTTTTTATCAAAATTATCTGAAAGATTGCTATCATTCCAATTCGTGATATTCAAATGTTACCTTTAAAGATCCAGATATTTGGCGACATGCAAAAGCATTATCCAAGCACTATTAACAGTATTTTTTCGCCGATTGGTAGCAGCACATAATGGTCTTTCGCTTAATAGTGTTAAAGCTAGTCTATTGATCTCTGCTGGAAGGTCAAAACGCCAATTTCTAAAAATAGAGTCCCACAATAAATCTCAAACAAGAAGATTAAGGACCATCTGGTACTCCTGCAGCTATATGCAACATTTCCGATGTGCAGCAACGCAGTTTCTTGACATGGACATTTCGGTCTCGAAAGGATATAAAATGCTTGGTAATTCCTGGAAAGCAATTACTAGTCCTGACAATCTGTCAACACTTCCTTCTTTCTACAGACAAATATTCCAACAGGATCCTTTCTTTCAACCCTCCAACTCTTATCCATTCCTTAATCTATAACCTTAACTTTCGTGCCGTCACAACCCAAATCAAAACACAAAACTACAACAGCCCCAAATAAACAAAAAATGTTCACCATGCAGCAACCAAACCAAAATTATACCAATCCTGCATTTCAATTTACAGGCGATGCAAGTTTTTTATTTGCTAACTTTCAGCAACCGCCTTACGATCAACAAGACATTATCAATAAGTTGAACTTTAGCGGGACACCATCAACTGTCAGCTCCGCTGCTTCTCCAGGGGAAGCAAACTTGGAACAATACCCTCCTTACAATGACCAGCCAATGGGACACCATTTTGATTTTGTTCAAGCTCTTCTTGCTGATGAAGGTATCAAGGAGTACATGAATTTGGAAACTCCACAAAAAATCAAGCTTTACTGTCGCTATCCTAAATGCAAAGACAGAAACCAAAAGTTCTCAAGTTATATTTCTTTGGCTCACCACATGAACGTCCATTCCAAGGAAATCAACTTCAAACCAAAATACACTTGCGACGGTGTACACCAATTTGCAAGTAACTGTCCATTCACAGTTTTGGGTTTCGCTAAAGAGAGCGATATTAGAGAACACAAACAACACCGTATTTGCAAAGATTGCAACAGACTCTTTAGCAGAATAGATAACTTGAAGACTCACACCACAAGCAAAGGTGGCAAGCCAAGTCCATGTGCTAAGAAAGCAGCTAGAAAACAAGCAACTACAAAAGTCACAAAATCTAAAGCGTTATCGGGATCAGTGGCACCACTAGTGTTTCCATCTAATTATAAATTTGCTAGCAATAACAGCAAAGACAACAACAGTGGTCACTATTCAGTTTCCGGATCCCCAAATATGGTAAATCAAAGAAGATCAAACAGCCTTTATCAAACTCAGTTTACAAACGGTGCTTCAAAGTTTGGTAGTGAAGGCTATGGAAACATTATTGATGTATTAAACGATGAAAACGGTACCCAAAAATTCATTGCACAAGATTCTAGCTGCTTGCAGTTTAACTATAGTCAAGCACCACCAGCAGTAAGACACCAATCTGGAAATTATTCGGCTACACTCTCCCCTCAACTTACTCACAACAACAGCATAAATGACGACATCAATGCGAATTGCAATACACAACCAGGAAACCAAAAGCACACTAGAAGCCTGGTATCTTTGTCTTCTCCACAAAATCAGCAGTATTTTCACTCACAGTTCCAGCAGTTGAGCAACATCGACTTTAATGGCAGCCTTTTCATGCCAGATCTCTTGAGTGAAACTGGTAGCACTGCCACTAACAATTCACAAAACATGTTTTCGGCAGGATTTTCTGATACTTCCGACTTCTCAAACTTTAACTTGGAATACACGAGCCAAGTAGGAACTAATCCGTCTGTTGGAAGCTTGCAGCTTCATTTTCAAAACAAGTTGGATGAACCGGTTCAAGAGATTGCTTCTGTTGACTTTGATATCAAAGATGTTAACTGGAGACGCCTTTAAAAACAGTATACTTTTTTTAGTTTATTCTGTATTTCTTATGATTCTTTGACTTTCAAATTTTTTTTATCTCGCTTTTTGTTATTAATTTCTTTTGCATTTGCTTTTTTTCGTTGTCGTTCACATTACTGTTGGGGTTTGGTTTTTTCGGTTTTTCATTTAAGTCAATAGATATTAGTTCATAAATATAAACATAGATATCTACAATCAAGAAAATTGTTGCATTAGCAGCCTACGTATTCACATAAAGTATCCAATCACAACTAGGAAGTATATTGATTATAAGTTTGCTATACTATTACTGCTGCGACTGGTGATATGCAGCAGTATGCATGTATGACCAGTACTGTAAGAAATATCAAATTCTCTTGTACGAGCTCATCTGTGAATCCTAATGCTTCAACAAATCAGTTTGGGGAAGTTAATTGGTAGCAGTGACGGCCATGTCAGTAAGTCGATCGTAAATTGAGTAACGCAGTTACTCGGAAACCATTAACATAATAGCTATTGTTATGCTGCACGTGTGGTGAGCTTATCTTTCTGCTGCCTTAGAAAGCGGCAATTAAATCAATCAGTCAACAAAAACTATGGCGCACCAGAGCTTAGAGGTCAAAAAAGATTTGATGATGGTCTAACGCTATCTATCACCAATGAAAGATGGTGCAATGTTTTAAATTCAAAACGTTATAAACGAGGTCCCTAAAGCTGGTTTTATGGAGACATCTTGCTCTCTATTGCCTTGATTGCGCTCCTACTTTGAAATTTAAGACCTTAGTGTATTATACAATGTCCAAAGTTAAAATCTCAATTGGTATGTAAAGACTTTGAAAATATGCAAACCATTTTTGCTTTTGTAAGCGTTATAACTAACAATTTAAAGATAGAGGTGGAACTTTTACTGATTGTTGGGCAGATATTCCTGGCAAAGGAGAAGTGATTTTTAAGCTTCTTTCCGAAGACCCTCAAAACTATAATGATGCTCCAGGTGAAGCCATAAGAAGAATTCTCGAACAACACACGGGCCACAGCATTCCCAAAGGCACGAAGCTTGATGGCAATTTGATAGAGTATGTGCGAATGGGCACCACAGTTGCTACCAACGCCTTGTTGGAAAGAAAGGGGAAAAGTTTTGTGTACATCACAACTGAGGGATTTGAAGATGTGTTGAAAATTGGAACACAGGCTAGACCAGAGTTGTTCAATTTGAGAATACATAAAACTGCACCATTATATGATGAGGTTGTTGGCATTGAGGAGCGCATCACAGTTGAAACCTCATCGGATGATCCAAACGAGGTGAAAATTAATCCTAACAATCCAGATATTGTTATCACAGCCTCAACAACCCCAATCAGAATCATCAAACCGTTAAATGTTAAGCTGAGTAGAGAGCGTTTAAAAAAGCTTTTTGAAAAGGGGCACCGTAACTTGGCAGTTTGTTTTGCTCATTCATACTTGTTCAATGATCATGAAAAAGTTCTTTATCAGCTAGCCAAGGATATTGGCTTCCAACATGTTTCCATTTCTTCGAATGTATCAAAGAGTATTAACTACTTAAATCGCGGCAATTCTACATGTATTGATGCATACTTGACTCCGATTGTACAAGAGTACGTGGATAAGTTTTTATCTTACTTTAATACTGTTCCGAAGGTTCAATTCATGCGATCAGACGGTGGATTAACCGACGCCAAAGACTTCAAAGGGATAAATGCTATTCTTTCGGGGCCAGCAGGTGGTGTGGTGGGAGTGAAAGAAACCTGCTACACCGCTGGACAGGCCCAAGGGTTCAACAACTTGGTTGGGTTTGACATGGGCGGTACTTCCACTGATGTTTCTAGGGTCGATGGTGAAAACTTTGAAATTAGCGTTGAGAACAAAACTGCTGGTCTTGAGAACAGTGCTCCTCAATTGCAGATCCATACTGTTGCTGCCGGCGGTGGGTCTGTTTTAAAATGGGAAAATGGACTATTTCATGTTGGCCCGGAGTCTGCTGGCTCGCATCCAGGCCCTGCTTCGTATAGAAAAGGTGGGCCATTGACAGTTACTGACGCAAATTTGTTTTTAGGAAGACTCTTTATTAATCAATTTCCTAAAATATTTGGCAAGAACGGTGATGAATCACTAGACGCAGATATAGTGAGATTGAAGTTTGAAGCATTGGCCAAACTGATTAATTCAGATACGGGTAAACAGTTAAGTCCCGAAGATGTTGCCTTGGGATTTTTGGGTATTGCTAATGTAAAAATGGCAAATTCGATTAGAGATATAACCGAGTCTCGCGGGTATGCTACTAAAGAGCACACATTAGTATCATTTGGGGGTGCTGGGTCTCAAAATTGTTCTGCAGTTGCAAGAAACTTAGACATCAGCAGGGTAGTTATCCACAAGTACTCATCTATCTTATCTGCATATGGTATTGCTAGAGCGAAAACTAATTTTGATTTGAGTGAACCATACAATGCAAATTTTGATGAAGAAGCATTGAGCACTGCTAAATCTAAGATTGATAAATTAAAGCAAAAGGTAATACAACATCTTGTTGAAGCTCAAGGCGCAGAGAATATAGATGATATTAGTATAGTTATCAGCTTGGGCTTGAAGTACAAAGGCTCAAACACAGTGTTTCAAGTTGAAGCTATCAATGGCTCTGATGATTACAAAATTCCGTTTTTAGCCGCTCATGAAAGAGAATTTGGTTTTAACAACAAAAGTGCTAAAATCTTGATTTCATCAGTCAACGTCAGAGGAATTTACTCGCCTTCCCCAAAGAACAGCGCACATAGATCAACAATTCCTTCCCAATTGTCACTATTAAAGGAAAATGGCTCTGAAATTGCTGACAGTGATATTGTGCAGTGCGTTGTTTTTGAACAGGGAACATACGAATATACTAAAGTGTACAATTTACCAAAAATTAAAAATGGTGCAGCTATCTTTGGTCCAGCGCTTATCATTGACGAAACTCAAACTATATTGGTAGAACCTAATTCAAAAGCTTATGTTTTGGAGAACCATGTCGTGCTTGAAATTGATGTGTTGAAGGATTCTTCATTAGGGAAGTCGACAAATCGTGCTCCTATCAACGCCGGTACACCGCTAAGCGAAGCAGACCCAGTATTACTTACAGTGTTTGGGCACCGATTCATGGGTATTGCAGAAACTATGGGCCGTACGCTACAACGGACCTCAGTTTCTTCATCGATTAAAGAGCGTCTTGATTTTTCATGTGCCATATTCGATTCTGAGGCTAGGTTGTGTGCTAATGCACCTCATATTCCAGTGCATTTGGGTTCTATGCAGTTTGCTATAAAATATCAACATGAGTTACACAAGGATACACTTAAGCCCGGAGACGTTCTTGTTTCAAACCATCCAGAGGCAGGGGGAACACATTTACCAGATATTACTGTTATCACACCTGTGTTTCATAATGGTGAAATTGTTTTTTATGTTGCTTCACGAGGACACCATGCTGATATTGGGGGAGCGGGGATTACAGCAATGAGTCCAAATAGCAGAGAACTTTGGCAAGAGGGTGTTTCAATAAAAAGCTTTAAGTTGGTGAGCCAGGGCCATTTTGATGAAGAAGGCATTACAAAATTGTTTGCAAAAGTTGCTGAAATGCCGGGATGTTCTGCTACTAGAAATATTAACCATAATTTGAATGATTTGAGGGCTCAGGTTGGTGCGAATAAAAAAGGTATAACCTTGGTGGAAAATTTATTCAAAGACTACGGTAAGGATTTTGTACAATATTATATGAGGGCAATTACCTTCAATGCTGAAATGGTGGTTCGTGACTTCTTCAAGAAAGAGTACCAAAAACGTGGCGGAAAACCTCTAGAAGCTGAGGACTTCTTTGACGACGGTACTATAGTGAAATTAAAGATAACAATAGACGGCAACAAAGGAGAAGCATTTTTTGATTTTACAGGAACCGGCCAGGAAACATATGGGCCAATGAATACGCCAGTTTCTATTACTCATTCTTGCGTTATTTACGTGATCCGCTGCTTGATTGATTTGAATATTCCATTGAATCAAGGATGTTTAGAGCCTTGTCATATTCATATTCCCAAAAATACTATTTTGAACCCGAGTGAGTTTGTGGCAATTTGTGGCAGCACTATATCTGGACAACGTATCACTGATGTGATTTTGAAATGTTTTGGAAACGTTGCTGCATCACAGGGGTGTGCAAACTCTTTTGGTTGGGGCCGTGGTGGAAAAAATATTTACACTGGGGAGGTTGAGCCTGGATTTGCCATGGGAGAAGCCCTCGGTGGTGGTGTTGGAGCGTTGGAAGGCTACGGCGGTGCTTCAGCATGTAATGTTCATTGCACAAATACTAAGACTACTGATATTGAAGTGGTAGAAGCTAGAGCTCCTGTTGTGGTTACCAAATGGGAAATTCGCAAAGGCTCTGGTGGTGCTGGAAAATGGTACGGTGGAGATGGCGCAGTTCGTGAAATTGAAGCGCAGGTGCCTTTGAGAGTGTCAATCTTGTCAGAACGAAGAATTTATGCTCCGTACGGGGTCAACGGCGGGGATCCAGGAGCCAAGGGAGAAAACTTGTGGTTTAGAAGACAAAAGAACGGCGACTATATTGTCACAAAATTGGGTGCAAAAGAAATAATATTGGTCCAGCCATTTGATAGAGTTCAAATCAGAACTCCTGGTGGTGGTGGCTTTGGCAAAGCTGATCAACTATAGTAAAACTATATAGACATTCCGACAGACTACTTTATGAACTCACTACCTACTGTAGAATACAGTCAATAATGATCTGAACGAGCCCACTAGAAGCGCTAGAAGGCTGATTGAATAAGAACTGCATGTAATTATTTGTGCGCATTGTAGTGATCACCAAAGAAAGCCGCTTTTGTGTTTTAAACATTCGAGAATATTCTCGAATGTTCTTATGCATAATAATGCATATTGGGACAGTGTACCGATTTTTTGGTGCGTATGCATAATTCCAGAAACTTCTTGACAGTTCTGGAAAAGTGTCTATCATGATGTGAAAAGAGCTATCTAACTGCTATAAAAGAAGCACTTCACCGCCCCAGTTTATTGAATAATTTCTTCTTTTTTTTTTTTTCTTATAAAATCATCATTGACTATTTTAATTATAACTACCCTTTACTCTGCGAATTACACACAACAAACAACAAACAAAACTCCTACAAACATCATGGCTTTCTTCAACAATTCTCCATTCTGGAACTTTTACAACAACTTGGACAAAGATTATTTTGAACCTTTTGACACCTCAATCTCACCAAGATTATTAGGCAGCAAACAAACTGAAAGCAACGATAACAAATTTGTTGCTAAAAAAGACCCTGAACAAAATAGAGCCACCTCGTTGTTCAGACCCTTTTTCGATGACTCCCTTTTTAAGCCGGACTTTGACATTGTACCGCCAGTTGACTTGATTGAAAAGGAAGATAAGTATGAACTTCATGCTTCTATTCCAGGTGTACCAAAGGAACAAATCAATTTGGATTATAATAACGATAATAAAGAGCTTACAATTAGTGGCACAGTTCCAGAAGTAAACATTGAAAAGAATGAAAAAGATAAACATTATAAAGAGTTGAGATCTGGGTCATTTGAAAGAAAAGTTAGATTTGGTACTAGTGTTGCTGTAGATGGTGAGAAAATTAGTGCCGGCTATAAAAACGGTATCTTGACAATAACAGTCCCAAAAATTGCTGCAAAGAAAGAGAAAGAAAACGTTAGAAAAATTCAAATTGGCGAGGGAAATCCAAAATTGTGAGGTCCTTATATAATAATTGTGTTACTACAGATATTTGAAAAAAAAAAAAAAAATTGTTGACGGATCTCTAATTTTTATTTTTATCGGTACTTTTGTTTTTTTTGTTTTTAGGTTTGTTTTCTGGGATTTTCTTGATTTTTTATTTGCTGAACAGGTTTTTAACTTACTCAATATAAATTTAAATTTTATTGTTAAGAAACTTATGTAGGTTTATGTTTAAATAGCTGGAAGTTATTTAAATCACGAACTTGACCAATATGGTAATTGAACCATATATACGTCACATGCCTTGTAAAAACTTTATTTTCATAATCCAGTGCTATGGTAGCTATAACTATAGCTACTTTGCATGATAAGACTATCAATAAAATATGTTGAGCACAAAAATAAATTTTATAAATATCAAAAATATTCAAATATGCGTGCCACCGCAACGAGGAATAAAGGAAAAGAACACAAAGAAACATAGCAGACAATTTCTAATTACAACAACTATTTAACCTATAAATATCTAAGCAACAAACACTAATGTTTGGAAAGCCAATCAAAAATGGAAACAAGCACTTTTTTCTGAACCTCATCTTCATCAATGAAAAGACTATGTTTTGCATTTTGAAGCTCAATCAACTGCACATCATTAGCTGGTGAGACCTTGACAAACGCTTCAGAACCACGGAAGTCATTGATATTGTCGTGTCTACTATGAATAATCAACACTGGAACATCCTTGATTTGGTCCTTCACATAGTTTGGATCCATAAGTTTAGCGCCACGTGAAAGCATACCTTCAAAGAGCCCCAAAGTGCCAATGCTCTTGGACATTGGATTATCCACCAAGTATTTAGCCCATCCTTCATGAGCAGTGATGTTTTGAACTTTCATATCAGCATCCAACTTGATGTTTGGAAACACTTTAGCCACATATGATAACAGCTTGCGAAGGAAAAAGCTTGGTCTCGTCACAGGGGAAAGGTCAATACATGGGGCGGATAATACTACACCCGAGAGTTGATCGCGGTACTTTCCATGAATCAAATAGTTTAATATGATACCGCCGCCCATAGAGTGGCCAAACAAGTAGAATTTTTTGTTCTCACGACTAGAGATGGCGTTTAATCTTAGCTCAATGAAATTGTTCAAGTCTTTGAAAACATAATGCTCGTTAGTGCGACCTTTTAAGTTACCAGGAGAAGTGTATCCAGTGCCTCGCTGGTCGAAATAGAAAGCTTCGTAGCCTTGCAAAGCAAGCTCATCAGCAATTTGAAGATAGAGCTCGTGATATTCTGCAAATCCATGAACAAAAAGCACAGAGCCTTTGTATTCGATGTTTTCGGGAACGCTGTAGAGGGCGGTAAAGAAGTTAACTTGGCCAAACTTTATGCGTTTAGTAACAGGAGTCACTTTAGGGACGTATGGTGGTTCTGGTCCGCTAGTCTCAGCCATATTTGATCTTTGTTTGCAAAATGTTCAAATATCACACTGTTATTAAACTGTTCTAATCTTCAAAAAGCTTTATGTATTTTGGCAGTTATTGTTTTGACGGATAAAACACCTTGACAGACAGAGGCAAAGGGAGGCAGATACCTTGAAGATGGATTCGAAAAATATTTTTGATAGTGTCATGTGGTTCATCACATGATCTACATATTATGCACAGATCATAGTGGCGCTGCATACACACGCGTAAATTGTAAGACACTTTTAGACTTAGTTTAGGATAGAAATCTGACCAGAATCTCACTAATATATTCCAATATAATTACAGTATGTTGGCTTTTTATGCTGTTTCAATCAGCTACGGACTTTGCAAGACAGGGGCACTTTGACCAGTAGAATGCAATATACAATACGTCTGTTGAGCTCATTCCGTAAAATAGTGGAAAGTTGCTTCCTCAGGCCGCATTTGCCTAGACGGGTATCTGGATTATTTTAGAGCACGCGTCCTGTTGAGAGCAGACAAATTGCAGTAAATGAGAAAAAACAGCCGAGTGATTGATAATCTGCAATTGATTTTCTTGGTTTTCTTTTGGACGACGTGCTACATCTGTAGTTGAATCTGCTTATCTCCGAGCAGTGAAAGAATGCCTTCTCTTTTTTTGGTATCTAAGGACAGCAGTCAAACTTTAATGGATAGCTATCGTGAATGTTTGCTAGGCATATTATGATGCGAACTTGAAAATGCAATCTGTGCACGCTGTCATGATTGATATAGAGAATCATTTACTGATTGAGTTTTTGGACAATCAGATCCTATTGTGCTGGGCTACGTTAGTGTTATATCTGCAGACAAGGATTGCTTAGGCATCTATCTGCTTGACAAAGGCTAAAAAGGGTTAAAATTTTATAAGTTTATAAAGCGAGTCTTAGTTCCTTGGAAATATGCGCAGACTTGTATCTTGTTGTATTGTTTTGTTATATTTTTCACACAGACAAGCAAAACAGCCTAAATTTTCTGCCGTTCTAGATTGCCATCGCCGTGGTCGGAAAACGCGAGACGCCACAATAAGCTCTGATTCAATACTTATTGTTTCTATCTCAAGAATAGCAGCATTAATAACAATAACAACAATACCAAGGAAATAATACCTGCCTCACCCCCACCACTGCGCACACGCTGAATCATTATCATTGTCATTCAGAAAAAAAAAAAAGTTGAATACATAAAATAGAAAAAATTGCCATTGAGAGAAAATCACGCAGATCAGGGATTGCAATTCTTTCCTTTTGCGGGGGTACCATGGCCAAGCCCTTATCGTTTAAAAGAGACGAAAAGTACAAAGTTTGAAGGATATCTATTACACAGAACATGAGGCAATACTTGAACAAACAATCACTGTTTATTGGTTATACAAAGGATAAGCACTGGTGCTTGCTTACGCCAGCTATGTTGAGTACTGCTACTAACACCGTTTTTTTTTCTTTTTTTATTAGCATGCGATATCGCATATAGCTAGAGCGTATAGAAAATGAACATATTATACTGCGTGCGACAATAGTAAAGATATCGCATAACACTGGCTGATTAACTGCTTACTCATCATGCGCGTCTCACGGGTGCTGTTTTGAAGAACCAGAACCTTATGCAGACACAAACCTTATGGACCTCAGAGCGTCCCTGATTTCTCTGTCTCTCTTTACAACGCAATAAACACATGAATACTTGCGACAAAGTTATAATTAGCAACAGTATTCTAGATTATTTTTTTCGTTTTTTTTTTTTTTTTTTTTTTTTTAAACAAGTATTTGCTTGAACAATCTGTCTACAAGCCTTCCAGACAGCTTTGCCAAAACTGATCTTTGCTAGATC
>JXWR01000535.1_pt1 | contig 18674 bp, 8 predicted proteins | sample 315541 | NCBI WGS metagenome assembly JXWR01 (sample SAMN03273951, study PRJNA271842) | soil metagenome | isolation source: rice field ambient CO2 | place: India: CRRI Experimental farm Cuttack,Odisha-753006 | collected 2013-12-17
GAAGAAAAAGCAAAAAAGCAAAAAAACTCAAAACGTTAAAAACGAAAACTCTAAAAAAAGTGCGAAAATAGCGGTACAAACAACAAGGCCAAAAAGCAACGAAAAGCGGAATTTACCGTTAGCTGTGGGGGTTAAGGAAAATATGGATTCAGTTGTGAGCAAATAGGTAATTCAGGTTACTGTAAGAAATGATAGTTTGTAAAACTGAGAATGAACATCGGCATGTGTCTGGAGAAATATTGGAGATGAAACACTCACGGCTAAAGTCGCGAGCTAATTTTACTAATTAATAGTACAATCGCACTATTGTCGCTTGCAATATCCATCATAATGATGCACGGCGAATTGTGTTTACCTACTGGGTAATAATTTAGATCATATATTAGTGGTATAAAATTCTGTCTTCAGTAAAAGCACTTTGTCAATGATTGTCGAAAATAATGCTTGATAACCAATATTATATTCTGCTTTCGAATAGCATACACAGTTGTTCTGCTCGCAAGGACGTTATAGATAATCTAGCCAATCCTTTTGAAAGACACAAGTATTGTTACAGCATGAGGTTTAATGAACATAATACTCGAATGTAGCTGACCTTATGCGTAACAAAAGCAGCTTCAATACAGGAATTTTATTAACAAGTTTGATAATTATTATCATTATCGACATTATAGGAACTTTGAGAGTTCGCAAGCTGGTTTGAACTTGGTCAGATTCTATATATCAATGATTCTGATCACATTTGAAAATAGAATGTAACATCATTGTTTTAAGTTTGTAGTTTTAATCCAGAACCAAAATGTGACACTGTCAATTCAATTCTATGCTGCATCTTTGTCTTGCTGATGTGTAAGTTTGAACTTTTAGCTACACAGACATGTCTACCTGACTATGCATCTAAAATTATACATTGTTCAAAAGCACGGTTTATTTGATTTTTAAACATACATTTTAGCAATTTTTGAATTGAATTTTCAATCATATTTTAGCATTCTTGTCTGCGTAGCACGATCCCATGGGAAGTATTCTAACATGCCAGACATAAATACAGTAATGGTGTAGATGCATGCCAGGTAACTTTTCCGGAACGTGAAAACTAAGACATCTACATAATGATCAAAGGACTCAGTGAATAATACAAAATGCAATACAACAGATAATATATACACCTAAATTAGGTATAAGGCTAACCAATGAGTATGGAATGGTATAAGGGCATATATCAAACGTCAGTTTTCTGTTACAATTCTCAAAGGAAAATTTTTGAACAATTATTGGCAAATTAATATAATAGATCTCCTTGCAGAATGTGTGTCTCATCAATTGGCAATGCCAGAAAAAATATCAAAAGAAACGTCAAATGCCTTTTCAAAGACAGACAAACATTTTTACTGCCATTCCAAATGCCGGTCACTTGAAACAAGCCGCCTTACTTTCTCATGATCTTTAGCATTGGCCAACTTCGGCACAACTTTACTCAAATTCACTCTAAGCTTGGCAATCTCATCAAATACTTCACTTTGCGAAGTGACTAAGTTCCTCTGTATGGATCTAGTGTCTCTTTGTTGTGGTTCTGATTGTTGCTGACTGTTGATATTGGTAGTATTCACGGGAGCCCCATACAAATGCATATTAATCTGTTGGTTAAGATTTTTGTAGTATTGTAACTTCTTTAGCAATTTGGACAATTTGATCCTCTTTGCATTGAGTTGAGCGCGAAATTGAGCGTATTGTTGAAGTTTAGTTTTAAGGTCTTTGATCTCAATGTTTTCAATCTCTATTACTGAATCGTCACTTTCGTAATCATCATCATTCTCATTGTCATTCTTTCTGCTTCCATCATTCTTGTCGTCAACTTTGGTATGTTTACTGTCTGTTTCGGTTAAAATCTCACTGTTGTTTCTCAATTGCTTGAAAGGCAAATGCTTCACCTCAGGCAAAGCCAGAATACCAACTAAAACATCATTCAAATCATGATCACTGTTGAATAACTTTGCAGCAATCACCGGCACGAAAAAATCATTGACTGATTTGATTTGCGTTGCTCCTTGTAATTTGCGACTTTTTTCCAAGTTGAGAACCTGTTGAGTAATATTATCAGTGGCTTGTTTGGAGTAAATTTCATGGGTATGTGCAGCAAGAACATCATTGATTTTGGCTAACGCTTTGCGAAGCTTTTTAGTAAAATCTTGTGATTGTGATGCTGATTGCAACCGTTTTTGATTATACGTATTGCTGTTGCTATGTTGAGAGAAATACTCAATAAGATTAGAATCAAGTTTAAAGGGCTGTGTAAGATAATTTATTTGATGGTCAATGAAGTTGTTGACATAAAGGTATGAATGGGAGTGGTATGGGTGTGTCTGTAAGCTTGAGGAGGGGGAGGAGTGTCTCTGAGATTGTCTTTGTTGCTTGGGCATTATATACAATCTTATTATGTAGTGAATAGTGGGATCAGTTGATGAATCATGAATATTAAGTACACCATTAGTGAGTAGATCAGTGCTTCAAAGCAGTGTTGAAGCACGTAAACATGTAAACATAAATATCGATTATGTAAGCGATGGACCCAGAAACTTATATGGGGGGGGGGTAACCCTTTGCATTTATTATAGTATAATCTATACTTATATAGCTATAAGATACTCTTTTGCAATTCATCAGTTTGTCATTTCTATAAACACTAAACAATTGATTAATCAAACACGAGCAGCAGAATGCTTTTATATAGTATGTCAACCAGGCGCACCTGAGGGTGGCCTCATGAGTCATACATACCATTATGTAAAAATTACTCTAGTACAAAACACTAGCCAAACTAGCCACTAGTATAACTACACCATATTCTTTCTTTGAGTCTGGTTTTATAGATATACAAGCGGCACGTTCCATATTGTTAGACTGATTGAGTTACACTTGATCCAGCGTAGCCTTGGGTCCTTGTTTTAGGATTATATTCTTAATCAAAGCATACATACTCAAAAAAGAACATTTATCTATTTTTTTTTTCAAATATATTTAGAGAAAATGCGTACGAAAGCCATGCAATGATTGTAAATGGGCTAGACATAATGAAGCAGAGAAAAAAGAACCATCAAAATACACTTAAACTAAAACAAAGCATCCCATTGAAGATACAGTTAGCTTTTGCAAATATTCTGGGAAACAGATTTTGCATGTAATTTTTCAATACGGCTATTGCTGAAATTCAACTTTGATAAATTTGGAATCTCTTTTATGATGCCACAGGTGATGGTTAATTTTTTAAATTTGGTTAATTGATCATTTAATCTACAGTAGTGAAACCATATTTATGAAATATTAGTTTTCTAAGATTGAGCAACTATGTAGCATCGATGTTCTGGATCTTGAGCACTCTCAAAAGAGTATACAAAAGTCCTGTTTTCTTTTTTCACGTTTAAAAATTCTAAAGAATTAGCATACTTCCTTCAAGGATACGAAGATAGCTAAAACAAAGCTTTAAATTTCTTATTCCTTTTAGCTGTGTTATCGGACAATCTTGTAAACCATTAAGTTATCTGACATATAAGCCTGAAGTACAGATAAAACTTTTAGCATTTAGCTCATACACGACAATTAACTACCTTATTCGGTTCAACTGATTAAAACATTTTCATAGAATATATTAGAGGATTTGAAAAACTACTTCTGCAGGTAAATCTAAAAGGAAAACTGTTTGTGGTATTTTGAGTACTGGTGTGGATCAATTTGATGTAATATCCACGTATCATTTTGGAATTGCTGCTGAAATTGACGAGAGATGGTATAAGTTAACGGGAAATGACAACTGTTTTATATTGTGGTCACTTCATATTGTATGCTTCTTTGGAGAAAGCCTTAGAGCCACAGGAAACTGGAGCTTGGCAAAACGAACTGTATTGAAGGATGTTATCCCAATATTAGACTTTATTTGTAATAAAAGGGGACATCAATACACTGAAAGTTTTCCAAATACAATTTTGAGTTTTACATATTGCTGCTTAAAAGGTTTGAGTGAAAAGGTTTGAAGGAAGCTTATTATTGGAAGGTTTTTCTGTTAAGCTTTTGTCATGTTTTTTACGATTGGAAAGTTTATCAGCTTATAGTCAACAAAATTTCAAATGATAAGATCTTTATCTTTATCGACTCTTAAAGAAGTCAAAGGATACCATAATAAAATTTCTGTATAATCCTATTTCAATTTGAAACGTTGCTTAAAACAAACATATAAAAGCTAATCCATCTGGATTCTCACGTATAGTACTACTGTACACTTAGAACACTACGCTTTTAGCCTAGCAAACGACCGCCCCTTGATAATTCCCAAGGAACGGCAATAGCTACCTCCTTAGCAAGTATCTAGCTAGCCTTGCCCGAGGACTGGTGGTCATTTTCGGTAAAGTCCTCAAAGTACTTTAACCTCCTTGGAGGTCATTCGTGTAGCTAAAATCGCGATTGCCGCATACTAACAGAGAAAACTTTTCATTACCGCTATTAGCCGAAGTACCATGCATAGCCGAGAACACTTTGTTTTTGTACTGTAATACACAATACGCACAACAAAATATTTTGAGGATGACCTCAAGCTTCTCCTGTTTTCCAATATGTTTACCGAGAAGCTATTCAGTAGCCGAGGAGGTCGATTATAGTTGGGCAGACAAAGGATAAGTGGTTCTGCTCTAGCACATAGCCGACTGATGCGTTACTGTATTCCAAGCTGGTGATTCTACATTAGAGAGTAACGTGTTGCCTGTCTTTCCTCAACCTGGTGTCTTGATTATACAAGGGCCACGATATTATTGACTAGAATCACATATTTTTTGTTTCGCCCTGTAGTGTGCTCAGTGCTGTGTAAATTCAGTGAACTGTGGTTTCTGTTTGTGTTGAGGTCTCAGACATTTCACTGGCCTCCGACCCATACTAGCGGTTCATGCGTCATCTCCGTGAATAGCCAGAATCCCCAGCATTTCCCGTGTTTCCTCAACATCCAAGTCCAAGAAATAGTTATAAATACTCCTCATTTTCCTCATTGGCGCTTCTTTTTATTCCACCAAGGCTTTCGTGTTTGGATACTGTTTCTCTCCTTCTTTATACTACCACATTCGCAAATTATCACATTCCACTATGGTTCCTGTTCCTAATCCAATTTTCCGTGACGACAATATCTCTGTGTCCTCCGCTCCTGAAGCTATTGCTGCTCCAGCCGCTGCTCAATCCTCCAACATGATCCCATTTGGCGAGTATGTCTTTCGCAGAGTGCGCCAACTCGGCACCAAATCCATCTTTGGTGTCCCTGGTGACTTCAACTTGAACTTGTTGGATCACATCAGACCTGTCGAGGACATGAAATGGATTGGTACTTGCAATGAGTTGAATGCTGCTTATGCCGCCGATGGTTATGCCAGATTTTCTCGTACTCCAGGTGTAGTCATTACTACTTTTGGCGTTGGCGAACTTAGTGCCATCAATGGTATTTCCGGCGCTTTTGCTGAATATGTTCCAGTTTTGCACATAGTTGGTACTTCTCCAACTCATAAAAAAACCGCTCCTGGTCAAGTTCACCATTTGGTTCCTACTAGAGATCCATACGATGTTATTCCAGATCACCGTGTTTATGAAAAATTGGTGGATGGCGTCTGTATTGCCAAGGAATCTGTTGACACTGTTGAAGAAGGTATCAAACAAATCGATTCTTTGTTGGAAAAAATTGTTGCTAATGCTAGACCTGGTTACTTATTTTTGCCAATTGATTTGCAAGACAAGTTAGTTAGCAGTGACAGATTGACCAGCTACAAATTGCAAACCGAAGTGCAAGATGCTAATCCTGAACTTTCAGAAACCATCGCTAAAAACATTCTTGAAGCATTGTACCATTCCTCCAATCCAGTTATTGTTGGTGATATCTTGACTGACCGTTTCCACGTTTCTCATTTGCTTAGAGAATTTGTCACCAAGACCCAAATTAACAACTACTCTACTCCAATGGGTAAATCTGCCCTTGATGAATCCAACGAGTCCTACATTGCTGATTACAATGGTAGTCATTCCAACCCAGGTGTTCAAGATGCTGTTGAATCTAGCGACTGCGTTTTGCATTTTGGTTCTTACTTGGCTGAAACCAATACTGGTCAATACTCTCAAAACTTTAACCAAGATACTTTGATTTTGTTGACCCCACATTACATTAAAGTTGGCGCCAAGGTTTTCAGAGACGTGCATTTTGCTAATGTTCTTGAACAAATGTTAAAACATTTGGATGTTGCTAAAGTGCCTAATCCTGTTCGTCCAGTGGGTATCAACACTATCATCAAACGTGAATCTAAAGCTGATATTTCCGAAACATTTTTGGCTGAGCAAGTGCAAGAGTACCTCCAACCAAATGATGTGGTTTTTAGTGAGACCTGTTCTTTCCAATTTGCCTTTGGTGATATCAGACTTCCAAAAGGTTGTACCTTTTTGGCTCAATCATTCTACTTGTCTATTGGTTATGCGTTGCCTGCTACTTTGGGTGTCGGTATTGCCATGAAGGACAAGAACTACGAGGGCAGATTGATTCTTTTTGAAGGTGACGGTAGTGCACAAATGACAATTCAAGAATTCGCTACTTATATGAGACATGATATCAAACCAACTGTTTTCCTTTTGAATAATAATGGGTACACTGTTGAAAGAATTATTCATGGTGCTGAAGAGGAATACAATGATATTCAACCAGATTGGGACTGGTGTAACATTTTCAAGACTTTTGGTGATGTTAAAGGTAAAACTTTCTCCAAAAAAGTGGCTACTAAGGAAGAATTGGTGGCAACTTTGAAGGATGAAACCTTGGCCAAACAAGAAAGAATTCAATTATATGAAGTTATTTTGGACAAGTTGGATACTCCATGGAGATTTGATGCTATGGCTATGGGTAAAAAGTAATTTTTGTTTCATTGTTCAAATTAAGTCAAATAGCTCATTTTCTTCTTACTACTTGCTTCATTTACTTTAGTTCTCTTTTTTGGTTTTGACCAAATTTTGCCATTCTATTCTCAATAACTTCATAATTTGAAGTTTTGCATCTTATATCTGTTGTTTTATTTCTCCGAGCATATAATTTTACTTTTTCCTTTATACTCTCTGCATTGTTATTCTCTATTATACAACCAACATATTTGTTAGTCCTCTTACTTGTTTTATTGTCTGTACTATATATGTGGACATTTTTTTCCCATTTGGTTATTACTACGCTTTAGCCAGCTTTATGACAAATACGTGAATATATGAACCATGTCTACATTCCAGTAACTTGAGTCAAACATAAATCACGGTTTAATTTTAATAACGACATATAATACACTGAAAATCATTATACTTGCTTTTCCTGCTCTGCTGAGTATGTCGCCAACTGATATTAGAAGAATCTCAAAGTGGTACAAAACATGCGGACAGTCCATTATAATACATCCAGCTTGACTGGCTTTCCAAGACTTTGCAAATTGCTACTACAGTTAGTTGCATCCACAGTACGCATTCTGTTGTTAGAAGTCGGTTCATTAGCTTAATAATTGTATATATAATACTCAAATACACTGGAGAATAATATTCAAACTGTGTTTCCATTTGTGATCTTTTTTTTTTTTTGTAGCAAACGCGCTATAATGCACACATACGCGCACCCATCACCAAAAGTGTAAAAGTTGCAGTAAATATGCAGAAAAGTTGGAAGCAAGTCTGGAAACGGAAAAAGGTAATCAAAAAACAGTGTCAAATGTTTACGTTTAACCATTTATGGAAACGAATGTACAACACTAGTAAAACGTTTATTTTTTTATTTTTTTTTTCTGAGTTGTTCTAATTCTTGATTATGCTTTATACACTCATTTGGAGCAACGTGAACTCATTACCAAGTTGCTTTACAATCATTTAGAACTTTGGTTAACTAACAAAGCCAACAAGAAAAAAAAAATAATTCAGAAATTAGAACACACACAATTATTCTCGTTTGTTTTTTAATTGACAACTAAGCCATTTTCAGCCTCAAACTCAATTCAAAAGTGCATTCTGATAACCAGCTGTGGCGGTTAATATCAATACAAAAAGTTGAACAAAAGTTCCCCTATTTCTCCTATCCATAGGCAATCAATTTTCCATCTTTGGATCCTCGAAAAGGGACCAATTTGCTTTTGCCCCTGCTTTTATCGCATCCATTCACTCACACACATTTACTATTATCATTGTTTAAATTTTTCATCAACAACCAACAACCAACAATCAATAAGTCCACTGTTTCTCGCCATTAGCACATACGTTTAATTTATTCATCCACAATTTTGAAACCACCTTTTCAAATACTTTCAAAAAAGGGCACATATAGCATTTAACATCTCGTTGCTCATCTTTTTGCATACTCATTATTTGACAAATACGCACTCGCTGACAGAATCTACATGAACCCTTCGGTTAGCTTCTGTTTGATCTTCTCTTCCCTCCTAGTCAACAACTTGAGCAACAAATGAGCTACAACACCCAAAAATTCGAAGTTTTAGAACTTATCGGCCGAGGATCTTTTGGCAATGTGCGCAAAGTGAGAAGAGTAAGTGATGGCCGCCTTTGTGTTCGTAAAGAAATATCTTATATTCACATGAATCCAAAAGAAAGATCTCAGCTAATTGACGAATTTCGTATCTTGGGTTCATTAAACCATCCAAATATTGTCGAATACATTTATCATGAGCATATTCCAGAAGAGCATATGGTGTACTTGTATATGGAATATTGTGATGGTGGTGATATGAGCCAAATTATCAAAAACTATAAGAAAAGTCACGAATATGTGCCGGAGAATATTGTTTGGAGTATATTTACCCAACTTATCATGGCTTTGTATCGGTGCCATTATGGCGTTGATCCTCCGCCGTTAAGAAATATTTTTCAAACTGATGATGATGCAGAAAATGGATCAGATAAAGACAGCAGCGGCAATAATGATGACAGCGATAGCGATGATCAAGATGGAGGCAACGAAGAAGATGATGCACTAGATGACTTGGATGATAATAATGACGATAATCACAGAATAAGGCGCAGAAGATACCGTCACAAAAATGACAAAAACGGCGGTAATCAATACAAATACAGTATCAATGGTGATCATGAACCTCTGGTGGTGAACAATGAGATGATTGTTATCCACCGTGATATCAAGCCAGATAATGTCTTTCTTCTCAAGGATGATAATGCTGTGAAGCTTGGGGATTTTGGTCTCGCCAAGTTACTTCTTCTGGAAAGTGATTTTGCCACTACATATGTTGGCACACCATATTATATGAGCCCAGAAGTTCTCATGGACAAGCCGTATACGCCATTGAGTGATATATGGTCACTTGGGTGTGTAATGTATGAGCTTTGCGCATTACATCCACCATTTCAGGCAAAGACACATTTACAGTTACAGACCAAAATCAAAGACGGGAAATTTCCACCTATCCCTAAACATTATTCTCAAAAGCTACGTTTAACTATTAATGCATGCATTATGGTGGATATCACAGATAGACCATCTTCATACTTGTTGCTTCAAGAAATTTCTGTCAAGATATTTCGCAAAGAGCTTGAGTTAAATGCCAAACAGCAGAAAATCTCCATCATGGAACGTAACTTGAAACTCAAGGAAAACATGCTATTGCAAGAAAGAGAAAGGCTTACTGAGCAATTAAGCGAACATATTGACCAAGAACTAAGCTATCATAAAAAGAATATGGAAAGTGAGCTTGAACAAACAAGAACAATGTATCAGAAAGAATTTCAATACGTCGTTGAACAAGAAGTGAACAGTCGCATCAAATTCTTACTTCAACAGCCACAGTTCATGCAGCTGATAATTGAGCAAGTGGCAGCAGCGACCGGTACTGCCGCTACCACTACTAATAACACTGCTCCTAGTAGTCCTAGCAGCAGTAAAAGTAATAGTCTTGCTAACGAGTTGGCAATGTTATCATTAATGGCTAAAGGGAAAGGCCCCAAAGACGTGTATGATCACTTATACACAGTTGGTGCACAACAACAGAGAAAATACAACAATAGCAGCAACAATAGCATCTCAAATTCTAATATACTAAAGCAGCATAATGGGCCAGTAAGTGGTGCTAATACCTCATCTGCAGCAACTAATTCCGGCTCTCAAGAATACTATGACCACAATAATGCTAGCTCAGCTACACAAAAATACATAAACAAGAGATTCAAAGGCAAGGCGTTAAGCGCTAATGATGAGAACTTCATCACCTTGTTAACCGCTGCTGCACCAGGTGGCGGTATTGGTGGAGGTGTTACTGGGAATCCAAACATTTATGGCGCAGTAACAGGAAGTCAAAACTTGAACATGAATGGGAATAATGTGTTGAATAAGGCAACTCATGCAAATAATGCCCATTTGACAAAGAAGAAGAAATATTATAATGAGTTTTATGAAGAAAATACTCCAAGTCCGTTCTTAAGAACGTTCAATACTGATCTATAAGTTGATATTATTTTTTATTTAGTTCTTGTCAAACTTTTTCTCTTTATTATCTAAAATATTTACATTTGTTTCATTTGATGGTTTTCTCTTTTTTTGTTTTTATTTGTTTTGGTCTGACTGGTTGATCTGGCATTGGGGTTTTTCTTATTACTTAGTATGTGATTTATTTCGTGTTAAATGACATTATCTTGTTTCACTTCCAATCATTTAATGTTGCACCATTTTGTTCTCTTCTATCTGTATCATTTCTCCCTATTCTTCCGTTTACTTCTCATATATATGCTTAGTCTGTAGACAAAGCTATTATTTAATGGTTTTTTAATAAGTACAATATTCATGTTTAAAAGGTTTGCTGGACCGTAGTAATTGCGCCATGAACAGTTATATATTGCATTAATGCAATGGTGGTCTCCCATATTGGAGCTTACTGGAAGGAATAGCATCTTTGGAGAACAATAAGTAACATATTTCGACGCTGAATTTTTAAACTTACATGAATTACAATCTAGGGAATCTAAACATAAATATTAAACGAAATATCAAACAAGAAATTATAAAAACCAATATTTATCTTGAAGACTCTATAAAAAAACAAACATAATAAAATAATATGGTTTTCGAAAAAAAAAGCAAGCACAAAAAAACTAATTAAGCAAAACAACGCTTAAATCACATTCTTCTCTGTCACATTTTCAATTACTTTCTCCTTATCAATTTCCGAAACTTCATCCAAGGGGGCTTTTTCCTCTGGAGCATTCTCATTACCTTCGAGTGCCACCACCCCAACAATTTCATCATCATTGGCCAAAGATACAACATAAGAAGCAGGGCCCACTGAGGCGAAGAAAACACCGACAGACACCGCCAAACTGGTCATATCACTAGAATTTACTGATCCAATGATGAAGGCAAAACATTGGCCTAACGATTCTAATGAACGAATAATCCCAGAACAATACGGGATTTCTTCTGAAGTGAACTGATAAGCACCGATGACCCAATAGACCCAATTATACAAGAATTCCCCGGCAATTTTGAAAATTTGGAATGGGATAAATGTACGTGCAAAACGCAGACTACCAGACCAGTCAATATCGGTTTCTGGATGCAAATCGAACTCTTTTTGCGTGGCTAAGGAATAAACAAAAGAGCCAGTCATTATAAGCACCGCAAATGTCCATGAAGCTTTAACTTTGCTTGATCTTTTGAATTTCTTGGTATCGAGCACGTAACCGGCAATGAGATCAGTAAGACCTGGAATTACTGCGGTCAATAGAGAATTCAATGCTCTAGCACGTACACTGAAATGATGTGTGATATAATTTGATTGCCATGCTTTGAACCAGGCTTCAGAAAGGAAAAGAGGAGCTAGGAAGATGATTTCTTTTCTCTTTAAGACTCTCAAGAAAATTTTGAATTGGTCTTGCCATGGTCTGCCCTTCGCATTAGTTTGAATCTTGACGTGGTCTTTTCTAATGACTTTGTCTGGGGAACTGAGCAAAAATGAAATAGGCAAACCAAGACATTGGATGGCAATCAAAACAAGATATGTTTTCAAACTAACACTCCCTGCATGGTTGTTCTTGATGTTCAAAGATAAGGTAATGGCCCCAGAAATGAGCCCACCAACTTTGTTGAGTCCCTGCCAAATCCCAATGAAAAGGCCTCGATTTTCAGGCTCTGGATACATGATAGCCACTGTTGCTTCACTGGTCCAAAAAGCAGCTGCGCAAACTCCGCTAATGGCACTTCCGGCGATAATTAGAGCCTGGGACCCATCTTTGGAATTTTTGTATAATCCGGCACTCCAAAATACCATCCCCAAAGTACTGATGATAACCACCCCTTTAAGGTTCCATTTATTGATGAGAAACGCAAATAATGGACAGAGAAGCACCGCGGTACCATAGCCGATAGCGTTGGTGATATTGGCAGTAGTAACAGTTTGAAGACCACCAGCACCGAGGCCCGAGATAGCACTCCAGACGCCTGGTTGGGTGAATGAAATCATTCCCACCACTAAGGCTTGGAAAAGGGTGCCTCGGTAAAATTTGGTAAACTTGCTATGTGCTGTCATGTTGATTAGTATAACCAATGAATTTTTTTTTTTTTTTTTTTTGTGTGTGTTACTCCCAGGAGAATCTCAGCTGAAGAGACTAAATTTTGGTAATGATCTTATCAGTTTTCTTTACTCTGCCTGGTTGAATATAAAACAATCAGTGGATTAACATTCTTATAAGTTTGAGCAGATTGTTTGCTCATTTGGTCGCCGGAGATTCTGGTAGTGAACCACAGTTTTTAAGACTCTTTCCAAGACCGTTCATTGGTAGTGAAAAATTCCTCAAAATAGTTTACTGTGGCTTTAAGTCGGATGCTAAAGTTATCTGCTAGATGCTTTTTTGTTCATAAAATTCATTTTGGATCCCGATAAAGTGCTATTTTCAAAGACATGGAAACGGTTCATCATTATTACTAGAAGGAAGTTTTTCCGAGAATCTGGACCAACTAAATATGAACTCTCGATAGTGATACTCTGTTTATTTGTCATTGTTGGACAAGAAACACTCTAAAAATACATTTTTTTCCCTTGAAAGTTTATCATTGCAGCCAACAGCCAGGCTACTGGAAGATCCTGGACTTGTCCTATGCTTTAATGATAGAGCACCGTTTTGCAAGATGTTGTTTCGGTGACTAAAAAATGTTTTGTCGGAGTTACTCCGACTTGGCCCACCGTGGCTCCTGGGTTCCTGCATGGCCGAAAAAATGGTGCAATTTCTCCCTGGAGCGCTCCAACACGCAAACCAATCAGAACCTTTAATACTGCTTCAGCCTTACGAAGTGTCTCTTATCTATTTATCCTGTATACAAGACTAAAGCTGTCTATTTTCGCAAATGGCAAAACCAGAGATCAGATAGGTTCATTGTGTATAAACTGCACATCCCACGTGCTATGAGCACCTCAACTATGTTAATAAGCACAGGTAAACCAATATATATCAATTCCCTCCCTTACATACATGCTCTATCTCCTTCTAGTTTAGCATAGTCATAGTCATATTAAAACAGCTACTAGGAATCCTTAAGTATGACGGCAATTCAATCATTGGAGCTTACTAAGGTCGACTACGACAACATTGAGAATGCGCTCCAGCAGCTTACATTGGACGAAAAGGCCCAGTTGATTAGTGGATCAGACTGGATGCACACAGTTCTGATCAAAGACCAGCATCGCAATCTCAACATTCCCAAAATCAGAATGAATGATGGCCCTAACGGTACCAGAGGCATTCATTTTTACAAAAGAACTCCTACTGCCGGTTTTCCCAATGGTACTTCGCTTGGGTCCACTTTTAACAAAGATCTACTATTCGAAGCAGGAAAATTGATGGCCGAAGAAGCAAAGCATAAAGGTGCAAGTGTTATTTTGGGCCCTACTGTGAATATCCAAAGAGGGCCAAATGGTGGTCGTGGGTTTGAAAGTTTTAGTGAGGATCCAACTGTTTCTGGTTTAGCTGCTGCTGAGATCATTAAGGGGATCCAATCACAAAATATCATTGCTACAATTAAACATTATGTATGTAATGATCTTGAAGATGAAAGAAGAACGATTAATGCAATTGTCACTGAAAGAGCATTGCGCGAGGTTTACTTGAAACCATTTCAGCTTGCACTCAAATACTCCAATCCAAATGCGCTAATGACTTCGTATAATAGAGTCAATGGTACACATGCGTCTCAAAGTAAACATTTGTTGGAAGATATTTTGAGGAAAGAATGGGGCTACGACGGTACAGTTATGAGTGACTGGTTCGGCACTTACAACTTAGTTGAAAGTATTGCTAACGGTCTTGATCTTGAAATGCCGGGTTTGCCGAAAATCAGAACTGCTAGTGCGGTTAACGATGCAGTTGTCACTAAAGAAGTTAAAGAGGTTGATCTTGATCAAAGGGTAGAGAATGTACTCAAACTTATTGCTAGAGCAAAACATGCCAAAATTCCTGAAGATTTCAGCGAAGACACTGACAACAATACTCCAGAAACTAGAGCTTTCCTAAGAAAATTAGCAGCTGAAGGTATTGTTTTGCTCAAGAATGAAGACAATGTGCTACCTTTGAATGATTCAGATTCTATTGCGGTAATTGGACCAAATGCTAAAGCTGCTTCTCTTTGTGGCGGTGGTTCTGCCTGGGTTAACCCATACTACACTACCACCGCGTACGACAGTATTCTTGAACGTGCTAAAAAAGAACCATCATATGCTCTTGGAGCATACTCGCACAAATATTTGCCGTCAATTTTGCGCAACTTGTACAATCCAGAAACTGGTGAAAATGGGTACAGTCTCAAGTTTTACAATCAACTTAAAGATGCAAAGCAATTGAACGACAATTTTTTCCATCAAGATAACCTCACTGAGACAACTGTGAACTTTGCTGATTTCCAATACGCCACCCAAGATGAATTTTATGCTGTTCTAGATGGTGTCTTTGTTCCTGAAGAAAGCGCTGTTTATGATTTTGGCTTGATTGTCAATGGTACCGGGCAGATCTTTATAGATGATGAGTTAGTTGTTGATAACAAAACTCAGCAGAAGCAAGGTGAAGCATTCTATGGTTTAGGAACTGTTGAAGTCAGGGGCCACAAGCAGCTCGACAAAGGAAAAGAATACAAATTCCGTATTGAATTTGGCAGTTTGGTAACATCACTGTTGAACCAAGGGCCAGCGAAAGTTGGGAGAAGAGGTTACGGCGCCCTCATCTTTGGCGGAGCAAAACAAATCAATGAAAAAGAGGAAATTGAATATGCTGTTGAAGTGGCTAGCAAGGTTGATAAAGCGGTTGTTGTGGTTGGTCTTAGCCATGAATGGGAAAGTGAAGGTGATGATCGTTCTGACTTGCAATACCCAGGAAGGATCAACGAATTGGTTAGTGCAGTGGCTAAAGCTAATCCGAACACGATTGTTGTCAACCAAAGTGGTACGCCATTAGAATTTCCTTGGGCAAATGAAGTTCAGGGTATTGTTCAATCTTGGTTCAATGGTATCGAACAAGGAAATGCTTTGACTGATGTGTTATTTGGCGATGTTAACCCTAGTGGGAAGTTATCTTTGACATTTCCAAGAAAGTTTGAAGATAATCCAGCGTACTTGAACTTTACTTCCGATTTCGGCGATGTGGTGTACGGCGAAGATATTTTTGTTGGTTACAAATACTACGAAAAGCTCAACAGAGAGGTTCTTTTCCCATTTGGGTTTGGCTTATCGTATACTAAATTTGAGTTTAGCGAGTTGGGTGTAAATGCAGATTTACAACGCTGGATAGCTGAGGTTCTGGTCAATGTGAAAAATATTGGTGGCCGCGATGGCAGTGAAGTTGTGCAAATATACATTAGAAACTCTACTGACTTGGGAACCAGAAAAGCAATTAAAGAATTGAGAGATTTTGCAAAAGTTTTTGTCAAGGCAGGAGAAACTAAAAAAGTAAAGTTGGAATTTGATTTGAGAGAAGCATTATCGCACTGGGACAACAACAAGACCAAGTGGTCTGTTGAAAAGGGCAAGTATTATATCCAAGTTGGTAACAGTTCAGATAATATTTTGCTTGAAGAGCCAGTAGTTGTCGAAAATCCTGTCGCTTGGTTGGGGCTTTGAGCTTACATTCTAGACGTTGTTTACGCTTTCAAGTTAGTTTGTTTAATGTGAATTTATTGTTGGTGGTATTCGGATTGTGTAGGCAGATCATATATGTTTGATCGTTAATCTCAGGACTATAAGCCGTATACGTAATAGTGCACAACAGTAGTTAGAGACGATCCAATAACTAAGCGGAGAAAATTAATGAATATTGTAAAAAAATAATCCGATCCGTCGTCGGCTATCCAGAGGTCTCAATTTGGTTAATTTCTGCCGATAACTATTGTTCTCTTGCAAAATATCTCCGTTGGGTTTTCTATTTATCCGGATACCTTGCGGCAATTGTGTATCCAAACGTTTACAATTCAGTACTCAGGATGGTCTTTGCTTCTCATCTTAGTCAAACACCATCTTCAGTTTTTACAAAGCAAATCAACTGGCGTAAAATCGTATCCGGGATACTCTCTAGCACCACCGCCGTATTGAAGCACGCCAATAAAAAAGATGACGTCGTATGTAATTGCTGTGAAAAGACAAGTTTTATTTAGCAACGATAGACATATTTTCCCCCTCTCTAGCTTTGTGTTTCGCCGGTTAGCCGCATTTGGTAGGCACTTTGGTAAAAAGATTGATTCTTTTGTATTTGTTTTTGTGAATTTTTTCGGATCTACTGTGCTGCAGGCTTCTGCTATCGACAACGCTCCCCGGCACAAAGAATGTGGAGAGCTTGCAGTAGGCTGCGGTAGTGTACAGAGTGAGACAAGTATTGAAATTATTCACTAAACTGGGAAGTGGCTGTAGTTCTAGTTTTTAGTTGCTTGACAAGACTTTGCAAGAGAAAACCCTTTGCTTTTCGGTAGCTGCAAAATCTCTCTCCACGTTTTCTTCTTTATTGGTTCTAAACACTGTATTATTTACTGCGGATTCACTTGGTAAATCAAAATGCCCAAAGCATTCGTCCAAGTTTAAGAAACTTTGCAAGCAAAAAGACAAATTAAAATAAGTACGGTTTATGGGTAAAACTTTTGTTGCTGATTAAATTAATATAATGGGCCAGAGAGCGTACACGAAAGTGGTGTAATTACATCGGAACATCATTCTTTGCAAATTTGTTGTTAGAGATATCCTACTCGGGAACAAACTTCGCCGTGGTTGGTTGGTTGGTTGCAATTTGTAATTTACAGCGACGGAAAAACCCGCGCTAGTTAGCCCATTATGTGGAGGTGTCGGTAAATTATCCCTGCCGCAGTCCTATTGTATATCTGCTATTGCTAAATACAACATCATCATCTAAAAACATACTGTAAAGCCCAAATTAGAATAGCTATCAGCATTTCTAAAATTACTTTTTTGAACCGTTCAACATTGGGGGCAGACAGCTTGATTTCGGTGACATTTATAGTTTATGATGCTGGGTGAGGATTTAAGTGGCTTCAAAACCATATGGATAAATTGGGTCCACTGTAAAGCCGATACCATTGGAGGTGTGGGGTCCACTAGGCTTTGACTAAACTAAAATGCTTTTAAAGCACCAAGTAAACAAACGTATTGGCAGTCTTGAAATTGCGCTTTTTTACCCATGACCCAATAATGCAGCTGGGAACACTTGTACGACCTTTACGATATGTATTTTATGGCTTGAGACCATTGAGCAATCTCGAGCAATTCAATGATGCTTCTGATTGGCAATGATCTTGCTTGCAAGTGAGCAAGTGCACTTATGGTTACTGTACTGCGTTTCATGCTTGAGGCAGTATGACCAATATAGCATATTACATGATACCGTGCATCGGTTTCCTGAAATTTACTGGCTTATTGAATTCTTATCCAGGGAGCCGACTAGCTACATATCTTATGAAATACATAATTCATTTACAGCGTTGATGTAGATCCCGACAGCAATAGTAAACCATCCTTGCATAAAAAACAAGCACTATGGCCAGTTGCTCAGTCTTCCTTACCTCAAACATTACTAGCTACCTTCAATTATAATGCAATACCTCATTTTTCTCAGTGTTGTTTTAACAAATCTGTACCAAATAAGAATGAAAAACATTGACTCCTGCTTCTCAAAATGAATGAGGAGACATTGACCACCGTCCCCTTATTCAAAAACAAAGCAAAATAACATTTGTTAAAAAAAAAGAACCCTGGGGAATTCCTCAAGGATTTGCGGTTCTGTGAACAAAAAGTCTGCCTTAAACTGACAAAAAGTAGAGTTGGAGGAACAATTGGAACAACCCCAAGGGAGAAATTGTATGCATTGCATGAATTGAATGCATTGCAGTTTATGTATCTTATACATATATGCACATTTTGACACTAATGCATCCTGCGCCAATCTGTGGTGCCCCCGGATTATCCAAACGTTAAACCGTGAGAGGTTGCAAACATGTCTGTGTTATGATTGGCTCTTTTGAAAGGTTTTTCCCCAGAAATCGTATTGAAAAGTATACATGCAACTAAAGCATGCCTTTTAATTATTAGGGCCAAGTTTTTCCATTGACAATAAGGTGCATAAGCGCATTTGGAATCTGCAAT
>JXWR01002508.1_pt1 | contig 18672 bp, 9 predicted proteins | sample 315541 | NCBI WGS metagenome assembly JXWR01 (sample SAMN03273951, study PRJNA271842) | soil metagenome | isolation source: rice field ambient CO2 | place: India: CRRI Experimental farm Cuttack,Odisha-753006 | collected 2013-12-17
ATGATAATGATAATGATAATAAAAATAATAATAATAGGTCTAGTATATACCGGCATACTATGGCATACACACTATGCCTTAATACCCACCACCAACAATTAGAACAGTTAGAACAGTCAGACAATTGCCGCTCTCGATCGGCTCACGCAATTGCGCTCTTCGCTCTGTCTCAGGCGATTGCTGTTTTATACCGCGACACCACCCATCGCTACACTGACAGCCACACACACATTTTCTCTCTCTCTCTCTCGCTGTCCGTAGCTTTCGACTACTCTTCTTTCTGCTTTCGCGCCCTTTAGCGCCCTCTCTGGGTGCACTCAGAGTGGCAAATTCACTTCGTTTGCCGTTTAAGTCACCTCAACTTCCGCTGTGCACAGACGCACAAACTGCGTGAAATTCTGTCACCCAACGCACCCTGAAAACCTTAATCCGTGCGTCTTTTTCTTTTTCTTTTAATCTCGCTTCACGTTCCAAGGGTCTCCGGGTACAGTAGCGTACTATAGTAGTGTGTGTGTGTGTGTGTGTGTGTGTGCTACTGCTACCAAAAAATAATACGAGCAAAAGAACCATTATCGGGAATACAGGTGCATCAAGAAATATAGTAGTATAGTACATTCAGCTTATATTACACACGCTATGGAAATAAAGTAAGTCAACAAAAAAAAAAAAAAAAAAAATTAAAAAAATAGAATTAGTTTTTAAACTCCACACCGTTTCTTATCTTCCTCATCTATCTCCTGCGCTGCCCAACTCCAAGCGTCCGCTTCTTGTTCACCACTGACTTGTTGTGGAGATAGGTGATCGAGGCACTATTGCCATTCACCGCCTTGTAGCCTTTCGACACAATAACCTCGGATGCCTTTCCTTCGCTAATCTCGCTTCGGATATTCTCCTTGAAGCTCCGGTAGCTATCAAAGATCGATGAATTCATGCTGCTGGACTTCCGGAGTATCGAATTGCTTTCAATGATTGACAGCCTACTGCCAACGCCATTACCAATAGATCTGCCTTCTTTATCATCATCATTGTCGTCAATCGAAAAAACTTTCCCGGCTGTGCTATTGCTTCTGCTATTGCCAACGCTGCCGTTTCGGCTACTATTACCACCACTAGTGCTGCTGGTCAGGAGGAACCCTTTGTTGAAAATCGATCGCTGCTTGAGCTCATGCATATCGCATTCAACATCCGAGGAATTTCCTTCCCCATGCTTATCCATGTATGGATGTTCGGATTCATCTTCAGAGTCCAAAAATGATAACGTCTTTCTAATATACTCTTCATCAAGCTTGACTTTTCTCTTTTTGGTAGCTGGCTGATCCTGACTTCCGGCATCTTCTTTGCCATTCCGTTGTTGATCTGGTATTTCTTGCTTTGGCTGCTGTTGTTGCGTCTTCTGGTCTGCATCCGGAAGAGAGCTTTCTTCATCTTCACTAACATAGTCCAAATTCTCACCAAGCACAGACTTCAACTTGTGAGTATTGGTTTCTTCTGCGATTGTTTGGAAAAATGCTCTGGTCTTTTTGTTCTTAATCAATTCGTTCACCTTCTGATCTTGCAATAATCTGGCTTTTTGCTTTTCATATCTCAATCTATGGAATTTGGCAAGTTCTTCGTCGAATTCATCATCTTCATCAAGGTCCATGTAGCTATTACCCCTTTTGCCCAATTTACCATTCTTGATATCATTCATTAATTTTTCAACCATCTTTTGATCATTGGCTAAATCTTCATTGTTAATTAACTTGATCAATTCTTCATTATCCTTGCTGCTGACTTTTGTAATGTTATCAATCATTTTTTCATCCTCGCTATTGGCAACATCCATATCATCGCGGTCTTTACCACCAAACCCTTGCCATTCATCTTCAGATTCGACTGCTTCTTGATCAAAAATCTCTTTAACCCCAGCCTTTTCAAGTTCTTGCTCTCTTTTCTTCTTCTGTAATTCACGTTCTCTATCCAAAGCAAATTGTCTTCTAGCTTCTTCAATTCTCAATCTTTCTTGTTTTTCAGGATCAATCTGCTCTTCCTCAGATTCTTCTCCTTCTTCAGACTCGTCATCAGCATCATCGTCACCATCATCATCGTCATCATCATTTTCATCATCTTCAACGACCCTCTTCCGCTGCAACCTTCTAGTCTTTTTGGGAACTTTTTCTTCCGCCACCTCTCGGTCATCATCTTTATCACCAACATCCAATTGAGTCTCAATATCAGCTTCAGTGGCAGCAAGTATTCTCTCAGTACCAACGGGTGTTTCATCATCATCACCATTGGTATTTTGTTGCAACGAATCTTCAAATTCGAATCCTGGCACAAAATTACGCTTTGGTTTGCTTTGTTGCTTCAAAAAACTAGTCTCAAATGATGTATTTTCATCATCATTGATCAGCCCCAATGCACCGCCATCTTCCATATTATCGTTCATCACTGCATTGTCCAATTTTCTCAATTTTTGAATAATACTTCTGCTGCTGCTGCTTTTTGGCTGCGTATTTTGTGTGGCAAAAGACAGCGGTTGTGTAGATATTTTATCAGTTGGCTTAATAGACGCATCAAAAGCTTGGCTGAGGTTATTCACGTTTTTACCAAAAATATTATTAAGTTTTTGTGTAAGGCCATTACTGTTCAGTAGATTGATTTCGGCTTCGTCGTCGTCATTGCCATCATCATAATTTGCAGCACTGCAAGAAACATTTTGAGCGTTAAGACTCGGTGGTTGAAGTTTTTGTGTATCAAGTTGGAAACTGCTTTCAATACCAGCCGTTCCCAATCCCAATTGTGTTGGTTTTGAACTAGTTTCCGCTTCTACTTCCTCATCATCAGAATCCAAAAGGACATTTTTCTTGGAAGAATGACGTTTGGCCTTTGGTATATACAGACCCTCTTCTTCTTCTTCTTCTTCCTCCTCCTCTTCGGCATCAGAAACAACAATGTCTTTATTGTAGTGTATTTGAGTTTCAGTTTTCTCTTGTGCGTTATCATTGCCTTGATCAAAACTTGCAAGCACATCAACTTTTTTGTTTTCCAACTTAGCTGTTTTCTTATCTTCAATATTCTCCTCATCACTTATTGCCTTCACATTATCATCATCATTTTCCTCTAATTCATTTCCAGATTCACCGTCACTAGACTCCTCAACATAATCAGAATCCTCATCGGCATCACTACCATTTTCCTTTTGTGCTCTTAGTCTTTCTGCTTGTCTTAGCTTGTAAGCCATTTCTTGCTCAACTAATTTCTGTACGCTAATTTGATCACCATTGCCACCATTACCAAATTTATCATCCCCGAAAATGTCATCATCTTTATCATTTTCAAACATCCCACCAGTAATGGTTTCTTCTTGTTCTTGTTTATGCTTTCGCACCGCATCTCGATGTTTGAGCATGAACATTTTGAACATATCTTCTTTCGATAAGTTGGCTGGCTTTTTGCTTTTGTCGTTTGCTTCAACAGCAGCAGCCGCTTTTCCAGCTTGCTTCTGTTTTCTTTGCTGACTTTTTCTTGCAAACTTGAGTTTAATTTCAAATAACTTAGCCTTGCTTACTCCTGCTCTAGGATCGTCATCGTTGTCATTATTTTGACTTCCTTTGGCACTTCCTTCAGAATCAGAGTCACTATCAAGCACAATTTCACCTTTACTGTTAGCATCCTGCTTGAGTTTTTGAGTATATTTGAACAATGGGTCAGTAGAAAAGTTTTTTGACAAATCCATTGAAGTTTCATCTTTTTTGGCAAACTCGCTGTCTTGCTTTTTACCTTCTCCAATATTTAGTTCCATATCTGATAAGTCAGTGTCGTCATCAGCAATAATAACATCTTCATCATGTCCAGATGACGCTCCAGTAGAGTTAGGACTGGAATGTTCTTGTTTCCGTTGCGCCATTGGCTGAAACTCACCATTTCTAAAGCCAAACTCAGACAACAAGTCATCTTTCTTGATCTCGATTCTATTGTAAAGCACTGGCTCAAGATTATATTTCAAAGACAATTCTTGTGTTTTCATAGCAATGTCCAATAATTCTTTCTTATTTTTCTTGTCTTTTATGGTATTAGAGCCCATTTTGGATTCCAAGTCACGAAGAATACGATCTTCCTCTTCCATATCCTGAATAAGTCGTTGTTCCCTTTTAGCTCTGGCGGCTTCGTCCTCCACATTATCTTCCTTATTAGTAGCCAGTGCCATTTCTTCGCCTTCGTCTTCTTCGCTGACGAAAAGAGCATTGCCAGCTGATATCTTTGTTGGAGATTGTGGTGCTTGTTGAGCATTATCGGCATCTTTGGGCGTGGTATCGTTGACAATAGAAGTGTCAGAAGCTCTTTGAAATGGTATTGTTTGAGTATTGTCTGTATTAGAGCTAGCAATATAATTACTATAAGCATTGTTGGCATTATTGTCCCGCTGAGAGATCACTTGAGTAGGCGTACTTTTTGCGGTTGCGAGCAGCAATTGAGTTTCAGCGACTGGCAATTCTTTTTGTTCTTGTAATATCTGTGATTCCTGAATTGCTGATTCTGATTCTTTTTGCGTTTTTTCTTTTTCTGTAAATGAATCTTGTTCTTCTGAAGGAGGTTTGGCCTTCTTGAGCATACTACTGCCAAACTTGAATTGTGGGATCTGAAAAATCTTGAACTTAGCAGCGCTATCTTCTTTAGCATTATTCGTAGTTTCTGTTTCATTGGCATCAATTTTAGCATCACCAGACACCTCCAGAATTGTCTTGTTCACTATTGTGTTAAGTTTCTGCACACGGTTAGCTCGCTTTGCTAGTAACTTCTGAAATCTGTTATGTCTTGAAATCATTTCCGTGTTTATATTCAAAGCCGCTGAAGGATTTTGAACTCCATTTGTGATATTTGACTCGTTTTCATTATTTTTTTGAGGCGTTTGTTCTTGGCTCTGGCTATCTTCTGGGCCACTATCCTGGCTGCTCTGAATATTGTGTTTTCTGTTGTCATTATGTGGTGCTTCATCATCTGAAGCTAGAAGGTTATCCATGATCCCCATCAAGTTCTGGGACTGGGTCTGACTAGCAAGATCCAAATTCATGATTGTTTGCGTATAATATTGAAAAATTCGTAATGTGTATAGTTGAAAAGTAGGAGAAAAACGACTATAAATCTGTCAATCTTGATATAAAAAAAAAGTATAGAAAAGAAAAAGCAAAATAAGAAACTAGAAGGGAACACGCCAGTTGAATAATAATGCAGATTTGGTAAATTTAAAATCTGACGCGTAATATAATCTTGAAAATAAACGCGCGTCTGATAAATTTAAAAAAATTAAAAAAATACGCATAAAAAAAAGACGCCAAAAAAGGGCATTGCAAAATTAATGCGCAAATCAGAATCTTTCACATTAATGGAAATAATCATGCATGAATTTGCATTGCTCATCGGAGACTTTTTTTCGCGCTTTGAAAGGAAAAAAAAAGATAAGATTACTATAATCAGGCATGAATCGAATGAGCTCGTTTAACATGAACACCATGATTTTGAAGAACCACCATGACCTTTGAAAAGTTTTTTTTTTAACTGATTCCGAGCAACAAAAATTTAAGTCAAATATATTTTCTACTCTTCCATTAAGTCATCATGCTGTACAAGAAGCAAAAATCTCAAGAAGAAGAAGTGGACGACTTAATCTCAGCCAATGAACCATTATTTTTTAAAAGCACACGTTCCCTGGCCAGCAGCGGCAGCAAGAAGCTTTTCAAAACAAGTAATAGCAAACAGAAGAGGAAATCTCAGTCACAACAACAAGAGGACGGCGAATTCAAGCCAGTAGCTTTCAAGAGTTTTAAAGATAACAAATTTGATTTTGAGTCATTCCGTAAGGACTACATTTTGAAAGAATTGGATTTGGATGGCGCCAAAGAAGAGGACAATGATGTCGTTAATGATGAGTATGGAAAGGCGGGAACTAGCCCTGGCATTAGTGTGAGGAATGTTAAAAAGAAGCGCTATGAAAACTCCAAAATACGAAAATTGGCAGAATTGGAAAGCGACGACGACGACGACGAAGATGAAGATGAGCAAAACAGCATCACAGAAATAGGCTTGAAGTTAGTAAAAAAACCCCGGGGCACCAAACAGAAACAGTTGTACAAGCAACGCTCAAAGACCGGTAACCACAAAAACAAAAACAAAAACAATGCCAATGTTAGCGAGGTGGATACTGCTATTGGCAACATCATGACTGAACCAGACTCGCGGTTGAGTGCTGAAGAAGCTCAACTTGCGCTTGTTTCTGGTACTCTGCCCTACCTAATTAATGGGGCCCATAACGGTGCAAACCACAGTGACCCACAGAAACATCAGCGGTACATTAATTATCTTCACCAAGTGGCCCAGGGTATTGTTAGCGATGGCCCGATTGGACCCTCTAAGCTATTTACTGCCTCGGCTGCCTCAGCTGGTTCAAATGGTCCAAATGGTTCAAATGGTTCAAATGGTTCAAATGGCCCAAATGGCCCAACTTCGGCGGTAAAATCCGCGGAAATGGCAGAACAGAGCGAGTTTCGCCGCAGCGCGCGTCTAGTTGCCGCGGCTGGCCACCGCTTTCGCTCTCGTTTCGCTAAAGCGTCATCAACAGTAACATTAATTTCGCCATCGCTGTCGTTGCCCGCACACGATAGTATTATTTCCAACCCACTTGACGGAAAACCCGCTGATTCTGCTGCATCTGCAAGCGGACAGCCACCGGCCTGTCATCCACTTTCCAATCTATCCACTGATAATATGCTTGGTAATCCGTCAGCACAACCGCACGGTATTTCCGCTTCTACCCCCACTTCCGCGACCACCGTCACTACCAAACCCGCCAGTACGCGTACCGCGGCCGTTGCCACCGTTGACAGAACCGTTGCCCTTTCAGCTACGGCAAATCCGCCACGGCGCATATCCGCCATCACTGTGGCCCCTATTGTCCGTCGCCGGTTGGGTTTGACAGATCCGTGATACGGATATTTACGGTAGGGTTTACCGCATACGAGAGACAGCGCACCGCACACCGCACAACTTTTCGAAACAACCGCATTATGTTCCCACCGCACCGGGTTCTATTATTTTAGCTCCCACAATATAATGTGACGGAATCATATCCGGCGCCCATGTTCTGCTTATACGCATGGGCAGATATCCCGTTTTCCGACCATGTGGAATGTTACTTAAATATGTTACGTACACACGCTTAGTGTCACTAAATAAAAGGCATGTAAGAAGAAAAGTTATCGTGCGACAATTGGCAACTTGAAAATGAAAAAGTGCTTATGAGAGTATAAGAAATACATATTCAGAAGGCCAAGTAAGCGAAGGTATGTGTTCCAGCCTGATTGTGCTTTTCTCACTGATTCATTTCAACGGTTCGCTAATTGTCAGCTAATTATTTCCATTTTATGTGTTTTTAATTTCTTTTATGTTTTATTATTTTTCTTTTTTTTTTTCCTGTCTGCGCGGTCAGCGCTGCTTGTGCAAATGGCAGTGGAGCAAAATCTAATTATGTCATAGGGCGCCTGGGTATTTCCTCTGTTTTACTTTTTCTTGTTTTTTCCCCAGGTTAACTAATTATCTATAAATATCCACTGCCCGTCACCACTCGCTGGCAGCGTTAAAGCTTGTACTTTTCCATGCCGCTCTTTTTGTTTCGTTTGCTTCGCGTGCTTCGCCTTCTAGTATTTATTTTATTTGTGAATTATACTACTTTTGAGCTGCCGGATCTATAAACCCGTCAATGGAGCTATCCTATGTGCGGACCAGCTGTCAAATAGCGTACTATATCCAACCATAGCATATCTACTGGCATACAAGTATCTTTATCAAAGAAACCCAATTATAAACTTAAAAAGAGAAAACAACGCACAGTCGCTTAAAAATAAGCCAAAACATCAAGTTCTAGACACACACACAATTACGACTAACTCAAAAGTTAGAGCTCAAAGGACACACAAAACAAATATTACATAGATATAACTAAAGCCTCGCATATGGCAGTGTTTAGCACCTTCCCTCATGACGTGTTAGTGAAAATATTCAGGCTTCTTGACCTCAAACACTTGCACGACTGTCTAGTGGTGTGTGCCTCAGTTCCCAGCAGCAGCAGTGGGCATGTCTTTGCCAGTCATGCAACACCCAACGGCGCAGAAGCAGAAACAGAAACAGGAACGGCCGTCAGCCCATTAACGGTAAATTGCGTCGCCACATCAAAAAATATCAATAATGCTAATAGTAGCTTCACCATACTCCATGCGATAAACAGCGTGTTATATGAAAAAGTCACTTTAGTTGCCACTTACAATATTGACGAGAATGCCAGGTGGGCCGATGAATGCTTGGAGTGTGACTCGTACAACATCAATGGCATTGTGTTCAAAAACATGGTTTCCAACAAGAGGAAAATTTATGGGATGATACGTTTAGACGAGATTTGCAAGCTTAAGGGCTACGAGTCTTATATTAAGCACTTGAGTGTGTCATGCATTGATTTCTCCAGTCTTTTTCTCTTTGGTAAGACCCATACTGTGGAGGGCTGTTTGCGGCATTTCCAGTATCTCAAGGGCAAACTAATGGAACTTAATCCATCAGCAATGTTTCCTGAAAACATACACAACCACAAGAACAATACCAGTCACAGCAACAGTAGCAGCTTTCAGAGCTTCAACAAGACTGAGTGGAGTCAAATCGACAATCAATTAGAAAAACCAGAGTCGTCAATAGACCCGCGCGAGACACCCCACATTACTACAGGCGCTCCTCTCCACAGCTATATCACCACATCCACTGACAATCACCAACTAATCACCGCGCATCCCTGTTCGCCTCCATGCGACACGCCAACAAGTACTGATACTGATACTGATACTGGTACTGGTACTGGTACTATTAACAATGATACCACTGCCGCTAGCGCCACCACCAAATGTTATGAAACTCGTATAAATCAGGCTAATAACGATCACCATATTGACACCACCGACGTTATGCTGGAGCTCCGCAACTTGCTTGTGTCACTTACGCAGCTCTCATCGATCGAGATCCTTTGTCCCTGCTTACTCGCGGTGGTGAAGAGCGTGATGATTACCAAGAGAATTGTCCGCGAGCATCGCAACAGCGTTAGGCCAGCAGTGACCATGTTTCTTTCTAATGGCCTTGCCGGTGTCAATACAGGCAGCAGTAGCAATACCTCTGGTGTTGCCACGCCCACACAAACGCCCACGCCTACTCCTACCCCTTCTGCCTCAAGCGCCAGCACTTCCAGCGCGGGCACTATACTATAGCTATCTAGACTTATCTTGATCTCTTAATGTACTATATGCCCTTAGCTTACTTAATACACAATTCATTTGCTTTGACTTTAGCTCTCATCTGTTGCGTGTGCATGTTATTTATTTTATTTTGTTAGTTTTTTTGGCAGGCGTGCACCGCAACTAGTGCTATATAACCTTACGCTATTCTGCCATAATATTGCCTTGTATGCTGTCGTTCAAAGTAAATTGTTATAACAGAGACTGGTACAGAATTCTTGGCGTCGGCGGCGGTGACACTTCTGCCGAATAACGGGCCCGGCGCTGCACCTGCTCCGACACCTGTTAGTGTGTGCGGTAGGGCGCATAGTAGCAGTTTCCTGTTTCTTTTTCTTATTTGCCCAAAGCGGCAATCACACACATTGCAATCACAGTAGCCAGACTTGAGTGGACTCAGACTAACAGAGCTGTTTGCTCATCTTCAGCGGCACAACTTCATCCCCCAATAACCATCCAATCATCTATCTTGCTCAATAAACACCTTCCCTATTTTCATTCTCTTTGGTTGATCTCCTCGCGGCCGAAGTTTCTTTTAAGTCCCGGTGCGTGGCCTCAGTGTGGAACCCTGCCAATGTTAACTTTTTTTTGTATCGGCGATCGCCAATCCTCGCCGAGAAACCCTGCAGCTGGTCCTGAGTTGCCATATAAAGAGTGCTGCAATCGCACTAACAGCTAAAAAAAATTTTCTTTTACTCATCTTTTTTGGTATTTCACCGTTATTTTTGTCTCAACGCATTCCTCATCCTTATCCTCATCTTCTCAATAAACCCAAAAAGTGTTCTTTGGAACCACCTTAGACGATGAGCCATAACGACGACAAAAGTTCTGTGAGCACTACTAGTGACGAGAATCAGGCACAAGACTACACTGCCAAGCATATCCATGAAAGTGAATCCAGCGGTCCGGTGCAAAAATTGTACAATACAATCAGTGCATCCTCACACAGCTTGAGAAGAAAATCAACCGCTGCCTCAAACGCTCAATTCGAAGGTAACGAAGCCATTAGTAGAATTGTTACTAGATTGGAGTCTAACGCTGGTCAGTTAGGCCCCTTAGAAGAACCAATCGACCATGAATCTGTTTATAATAGAAAAGCCACTCCTTTTGATAATGTCAATGAACAAGATCCATACAAGTATATTCTTGACGAAGAAACTGGTATCAGGCTAGTTGAATTTGTGAAAAACGATAAAGATGATCCAAGAAACTGGCCAGCCTACAGAAAATGGCTTATCACTGTGATGCTTGGTCTTCTTTGTTTCGATGTCGCTTTTTGTTCCTCAGTTATTACTGGTGCCATGGGTGGTCCAGTTGAAACTTTTGGTGTTTCCATGGAAGTTTCTATTTTAGCTGTTACTTTATTTGTTGTTGGTTTTGGTGTTGGCCCTATTGTTTTCTCTCCTGCTTCTGAAGAAGTTGGTCGTCAATTCATTTACAATAGTACTTTGCTTTTAGGTGTCATCTTCATTATTCCTTGTGCTGTTGCTCCAAATATTGGCACTTTGCTTGTCTGCCGTTTCATTGACGGTGTTGCCTTTTCTGCTCCAATGACTTTAATTGGTGGTTCTTTATCTGATATTTTCCTTTCCCATGAAAGAGGTGCCGCTATGGCAGTTTTCTCTGCTGCACCATTTGCCGGTCCAATTGTTGGTCCAATTGTTGGTGGCTTCGTTGGTGATAATGCCGGTTGGAGATGGAATTACTGGGTTTCATTGATTTTCAGTGGTGTTATATACGTCCTTGTTGTGCTTATCATCCCAGAAACCCATCATCAAACTATTTTGAAAAGAAGACGTAACAAATTGATCAAACTTACTAACGACCCAACCTACAAGATCATTAAGGACTTGAAACCAAGATCTTACAAGAAAATCGCTGTCGATACTGTTACCAGACCATTCATTTTGCTTACTGAAATTATTGTCCTTTTGGTTACCATTTACATGTCTGTCATTTATGGTTTGCTTTACATGTTTTTCTTTACCTTCCCTGTGGTTTTCAATGAAGGTAAAGGTTGGACTGATTCCATGACTGGTCTTATGTTTATTGGTGTTGGTATTGGTGTTGTTATTGCTACTGGTATTTCTCCATATGTCAACAGAGACTACAACAGACGTGCTGGTGAGTACATTGCCCGTGGCGAAATCCCACCACCAGAACTTCGATTGATTACTATGATGTTCACCTGTTGGTTGCTTCCAATTGGTCTTTTTATCTTTGCTTGGACCTCTTATTCCAAACTTATATGGGTTGGGCCTGCCGTTGCTGGTATTCCATGTGGTATTGGTTTCTTGCTTATTTACAACTCTGCAAACAATTACATTGTTGATTCTTACCAACATTATGCTGCTTCTGCTCTTGCTGCTAAAACATTGGTTAGATCTCTCCATGGTGCTACTTGTGTGCTTTACACTATCCAAATGTTGCACAGATTGGGCAACCAATGGGGTATCTCGTTATTGGCTTTCATCTCTTTGGCCTGTTGTGCTATCCCATACTTATTCTTCTTCTATGGTGCCACTATCAGAAAGAAGAGTAAGTACGCTTACAAACCAGATCCTACAGAATTTTTCAAGAATCGTGCTCCAGCTCCAGCAACAGCTGGTACTGATGAAGAAAAGAATTAGTTTATTTAAATTGAACCGATACATTGTTTTCTCTGTTGAAAAAGGTTGCATAAAGACAGCCAGAAAATAAAAATAAAAATAAAAACTAATACCACTTGCACCTGCATTCATCAATATGCTTGTTAACTGTTCAAACACTTATATCTTTTCATTTCGGTTTTTCGCATTTCTTATTTGCTCTTGTTTAATACTACTTATACTTATATCACTAGTCACTAAGTACTTGATATTTTGTTTTCCTTCTATTCGTTCGCACTGTTTTTATATCGTTTTATTACATCAACTACATTACTACCCCCCATCTATCACATACCCATACTTCTAGCTTGTTTGCTTATTGGTTTTCATTCTTTTCTTTCTAAAATCAACTATTACGGATTTGAAAATAGATTATATTCATATTTTTGACATTAAATAATATCTACTAATCATACATGTCATTTACCCTTCAGAAAAAATTGTAAGAATTTTAGCTATCTGAATTTATTTTGATAAAGTTTTTGAAGCAATTTTCAAGTTGCGTCAGCTTTCTAAACGTTATTAAGTATAGCAAAATTGACTGTTAAGGGCAAAATGAAAAGTTTATGAGTAAAGGAGAAGAACATCAACTTCAAAATCAAAAAAATAAAATAAAATAAAATAAAAGGTCTTTTGTGTTTTATTTTTCTATTTCAATCACATATCCACATTCTTTTTCACCTTGTTATGTCCTAGCACTTTACAATGTTTAAGCATTTCTTGTCCTGATATTGTTTTAATTGTCTATATTTGATATTTACGTACTCGTTAATCCTGTCAGCCGTTTTCCGTTTTTTACTTCCTGCACTTGCTGCATCGAGTTCCCTACAATTCCCAATTTGGTTCCTCCACTTCTCCGTTGTTTTGGTTTTTACCAAAAAAGGCGTATACTTCTGCTGGTGTAGAAAAAAAAAATTTTTTTGTTTGTTTGGTTTTCTGTTTGCGTCGGCCCTTGTAATTATGTCGCCGATATGCGGGTTGATGTATCTTTGCGGTATTATTTTTGTGTGAGCAATCCTTCTACTACAATTTTGTTCTTTTTGTGTAATCTAACTATAGCCAAAACTAAAACTCTGCAACTTACAACACGCTTCATAGTTCAAAAAATTTTATTGCGATCTAGAATATTCTTTGCTATAGTCTTTCAAAAGAACTGTTGAATTACACAAAACCAATTTCGGCTGCAGCTGAACCATTTACACGGTTTACAGATCTCTTTTCCTTCTTCTTTTCCTAATTCTGCATTCGTGTATTATCGATCGGACCAGGAAACCAAGGCTGGTGGATCCAGGCCTCTGGAGCTCTAGAAAAAAATCAATGTGTATCTGTCCTGTAGTGCGCCTTGTGCCTCAACATGCAGGTGTCACTTTATAGATGTACCTATTTCCAAAGCTTTTCCTTCCTTTTCCTTTCGTAACGGCATCCACAAAAACACTTTAATATCAGAATAGAAAAAACCTGCAAGAGATTTGTATCTATATACTATGGTGTACTTATCTATTTAAGGAGAATTAGATCCAATGTTTTTCCTTATTTTTGATTTTTTCTTTTTCTTTTTTTTTCTTTTTTTTTTTCTATATCTACTCTAATCAACACCTTTTTGCTATTACTTCAATTGCTTTAATCTAAAATTACCTTTTGTTTTTTTCAAACAAATCTAGAAGCACATTCATCATGTCTTCTCTTTCTGCTGCTTCAACTACTGCAGTCTCCTTATGCTCAAATGCATCTACTTGTTCTACAGGTTCTTTTCCAAGAGATGACAGCGAAACTCTGTTAGGATCTAGCAACGGTCCATCATTTTCTGCCGATGATGCCTTTAGCTGTTTAAGTTTTGAATCTGATTATGTTTCCTTTCCTCCTTTGAAGACGTCTCTTTCGCTCAATCCAGTACATACATTGAACTGTTTGACATTGCAGGTCTCGGACGCCTTCTTTGATTCTCAATTCTTACAACTTCCAGTATTGAAAACTTTAAAAATTACGGCTTCACCCCAGCTAAAGAAAGTTGCTAATTTTACTTCATCTTACTTTCCGAACTTAGTTGAGCTTATTATTTCCAATACAGGTTTAACAACGTTTGCCGATTCTTTGGAACTACCTCAGCTAGAGATTTTGGATCTCTCCGACAATAAGCTTACTGAGTTGCCAAACCTTGACTACTTGCCTGCACTTGAAATACTACTGTTGTCTGGTAACCAAATTACAAGTCTTGAAGGTTTTAGCTCTCTTCAATGTTTGACTCACCTTTGCATCAATGACAATGAGGTGGAAGAAATTCCACGCTCTGTTGTTTCATTTCCTTCACTTCGCAATTTGTACGCCACCAACAATAGAATCCAAAAGATTACAAAGTTTCCACTTACTAGCCCCTTAAATGAGTTGTACCTTGACAAAAATCGTCTTCTTGAGGTGGAGTGCATTGAAGAGCTTCAAAATCTCAGATATTTGAGTGTTTCCGATAATTTGCTCTCAGACTTTAATAACATCGTTAAAGTGACTAGCTTGCTTCAGTTGAATTTGTCAAAGAATGGTATCGCTTGCATCCCGCAAGAATTTCAATTGCTTGAAAACTTGCACTTGGTTAATTTAGCTGGTAATATAATCATGCAAAATAGCTGTGATTTTTCCCTTATGAGTAACTTGGAAATTATTCTCATTAACGATTTCACTAATTATGGAGTTGTGATGCTTGACTAAAAAGTTGCTTTGTTGTTGGTATTAGTTTTTCTTTTTCTTTAATTTCCTTGTGGTTCGTTTTGGTTTGTTATTTTTAGCTTTTTTTTATGGACTTTTTTGGAATTTTTTGGATTTCTGGCTTTGTCTTTTAGAGGTCTTGATTTTTACACCCTGAATGATTGTATTTTATTTTTTGTTATTTTTTACTTTGACTTGGATCATTTCGTCATATAATTTGATTTACAGTTTTTTCTTTACACACCCTCTCTTTTGCCTTTGTAAGATACCGGTTTCTACTTGATGAGATATAGACAAAATAGCATTTTGATAAAAAAAAGATAATTTGAAAATTTAGGCTACTGTAGAATTACGGTTTTATATGTGAGCTGAAAAATATTTCATCAGGGTTAATTGCTGCAGAATTGTGGTTTACTTTGATCTTAAGAGGATGGAAGGTTTTGAAAACAGTACAGCATTCCGCAACTTTCATCAGAACAGATATTTTTTTTTTCTTTTCTGTTTTTGCTCATCTGGTAAAAGGCTGCCTTTTGAATTTATTTCAATGTCATAAAGTGGCTCTGCTAGTTTACTCAATTTATCACATTGGGGACAATATTGTGCATTGCTAACTGAAGAAAAAGCTCACTTAATGAGCACTTGCTGCTGTTTCTCCCACCACTCCTTTTTTTTGAACTCCAAATCAGCATATTTCAGAATATTACTTTTGGGTTTTCATTTGGGGGACTTACTTGTAGAAACTTGAAAAATTGAAATAAATAGCACAACCAATTGAAAACCTACATGTGGACATCTGGACAGACTTGCACTGATACAGTACAAAATTGTTTTTACAATCATGCTAAACTACATAATTTTATTAATCTTTAAACTAAAATACTCTTAGCAATGATTTTACTTAGATACGAGCGTCGCAAGCATTAGTGAATTAATACCGGCGTGGCGGTACAAATCTTTGGATTTATCACACATGTGTGCATTGTAAGTAGAAAATAAGCCGCAATGATTTGTGGCTTAGTATACCTAAAATTAAATGACAAACGCAACGACCGACCCTTGGCATGGCCATCAGCCAGCTTATACACAATCATCAGCTTGCGAAAACGGTTTAGCAGTGCTTCTGGACTCGGGGATTAAGGGCATGAGTCAAACTTCGAGTTTCAAGTTCCGGGCACTGCGAGAGCCGCACATTGCCGAATACGTCCACACGGCTGATTTGCCAATGCTGCGGGACGCTTTGGTGGTCTCGCCAAGCGAAAAAGACCCCTATTTTTGAGACTCGAGATTGAAATGCGGTGCTGCGCTGGTCTCAATATAATTAGTATTATAACGTAATACGACAGCAGCTGTTGGCAGGTATATATAAGTAATGCTTTCTTGACAAAGGTATTCAGATGTTATGATGGCTGCTACACTATCAAAAATAATTATTCCTCAACACTTTTTAAGGGCAGTTTCACCATGTCAACATCGGCTCCCCATCATTGGGAGACACTTCCCAATGAGCTCCTCTTAGAAGTGCTCAGCCAGCTTGGGCTCGAAGATATCAAGAACGTTTTGAGTTCAGTGTCGCCACAATCCCGCACGGCTACTGCATTGTACACTATCCTTTTTCAAAACGTTGTTGTTGGAGAAGAGCCAGCCGATCTGTTTGACTGTGTCAACATTTTGGGGTTTGACTTCAAGGAAAATCAAGGCCGTCATAAGATTGAGTTATATGTCTATCATGAACCTAGCATTGTGGAGTTGGTCCAATATGCAACATATATCAAGTCTCTTGTCATTTATTGCCAGCAAAATAGAACACCGCATATTGAATCATGCACTCTTTGCTATTATCATCAACAAAGCAAAGGGACCAATTACAAATATGGCTCAAATTTGGCCCAATTGGTTAACAGTGCGCCGAATGTTGTTGAATTATTCATTCTTTGTCAATGCATGACAGCCAAAGTGCATGAAAAGGCACAATTGAATCATTTAGCCCTTTATCGCTGTCCTGGACATGTATTGTATGGTACGAAGCAAATCATGGGAATTGACTCTTTTTTTATTCCAGGATACCTTTGGCTTACGGTGACTGAAGAAAATGTCAAATCATTAACTCAACTAGATCTCATTTTGGGTTTGTACATGCCGGTTGCTGATGGGAAAACTTACAATTTGCCAAAGTTACAGAGATTAAGTTTAGCTTCGAATGAAATAAAAACAGTAAAAAATTTCACCAAAGAATTTTTGCCAAACCTTGAAGATATCAATTTGGAGCGCAACCGTTTAGTTCAAATACCTGACTTTTTTGAATTGCCGTCATTGAGAAATTTGAACTTGAACAGAAACGACGTTGTAGACCTTAGTTACAGTCATACTTTACATAGGGTGAGGATATTGGATTTATCATTTAACGAATTGAAAGATTTTGAGGACCTTGGAAACTTGTACGACTTGGAAAATCTTGATTTAGCAGGAAATCATGCGGAACGCATTCCTGAAAATTTTCAAAACTTGACAAAACTTACGAGAATCAATGCTAATCAAAACAAACTTAGCAACATTTATGGTTTGCAGAAATTATCCAAATTGCAAATTGTTGGTCTTGGAGGAAACCAATTGGCTTCACTTCCAAATAATCTTGAAAGTTGGCAAAACCTCGAAGTGTTGAATTTAAGCACGAATCTTCTCTCCAATATCGATAGCTTGAGTGACTTGTCAAATTTGCAAGACCTTGATGCAAGCTTGAATAATATTTCTTATCTTCCAAGCAACATGTCAAAATTGCAAAATTTGGTGCAGTTGAACTTGGCAGATAATAGAATTACCAATATTGATGTTTTCGAAACTGTTCCAAACTTGCAATATGTTGATATTAGTGGTAACCAAGTTGCTGATGTTTTACAGGTGGTTCGCAGAATGCCAAAGTTAGCAAATATTCAATTATGAAAGAGTCGCATTATAGATAGTATACTTTGAACAAACTTGTTATGGTCTTTCTTTAATGTAGGAGTGTTGACTAAAATTGATTGTGCAGCGCTGTGCTTTTCCAGGGAACACATCCATACTTCGGAGGTAGTAGTACTAGTAATAGTATGGTTTTCAAAGATTTGCAATAATTAAAACAGCCAATACAACAAAACACTACTCACAGTACACCAATGACAGTGCTGGCCAGCTGGCCAGTTACAAAATACTACAGTACTAAAGTCAAAAGGAAAAAAAATTATATTTTACTTTTTTTTTTTTAAACTAATACCAAAATCAGGGAAAGATTTAAGCAGCAGTCAAGATGTCAGAGTCACCGGCATCAGTGATAGCCAAAACACCAACTCTGAACAATTTACCACAAGCGGTACCCAATTCGTTGTTACCACCTTGGAAGTAAGAGACTTGAGTCTTGGACAACATGGCGTAGTATTCAATTTCAGCTTTTCTCAAGATTGGAGTGTTAGCAGCCAAAACAATCAACTTAGCCTTACCTTGTCTCAAGGCTTTGACACTGGATTTGTAACCAAGCTGGTATTTACCAGATTTGATGGCAAGAGCCAACTTAGAGTTAAAAGAATCTTGGGATTTTCTTGGGGCCTTTAGTTTTAGTTAGTAAAATAATGTTCAGTTTTTCTACTGTAGAGATAAGAAAATTTGGGGGATTTATGCTAGATGAGGGGAGCGGTGTTAATCACTCCCCATCAATATAATATTACGAGGGTGTATGGTAAGATAAGTGATTTGACTTGTGAGAGTATCATCATAAAATTGATGACAAGTCCCTTTAAAAGTCAGGACCAGCAAATCAATACAATAATATTATATTGCGAAAATGAATTGAAAATCAACATTGAGTCGAGTCGAGTCTAGTCGCTTGAGGGCAGCAGACAACGAGGACCATGTCGATAGAATGAAAGTACTAACCATCTCTGTGCTTTTTGTATGTGTGTTTGCACTCCGGTATTTCTATCAAAAAATGCTTAGGGTGATGAAGAAGAAAAAAGGAACAAACTTATAAAAAGTTGGCTGAAACTTTTGCAAAGAAC
>JXWR01000656.1_pt1 | contig 18669 bp, 8 predicted proteins | sample 315541 | NCBI WGS metagenome assembly JXWR01 (sample SAMN03273951, study PRJNA271842) | soil metagenome | isolation source: rice field ambient CO2 | place: India: CRRI Experimental farm Cuttack,Odisha-753006 | collected 2013-12-17
AAAAAAAAATAAAAAAAAAAAAAAAATAAAAAGACTTAATTTAAAACTAAATCGGGACAAAATGTGCCGGGGTAAATTGATGTATGGCGATCGGATGTGCTGTCTGTTACTGCTTTTATTGCGGTCGTTACTCTCGCAAGTACTGAGGGCAGTTCTTACTGAATGGCCCGTTGGCAGCCTCGTAACTCTGCTGTAATAACCAGAAACTATAAAGCTCGAAGAAAGCAGCCTAAACATGTACCGGAATGCTGTGTGTTCTGTATTTGCAGTGAGGCTGTTTGCTCAATAGATTATAAACCTATAAGCAACGGTTAAGACACAGCTGCGTTAGCTACACAATGAGTAAGTAACTCTACAAATGGAGAAAGTGGCCTCCCTGTTTGGTACATAGGCATTATGGTTACCATGCACAGTAGGCAGAGTGCTATAAGACATTACTCAAGACACCTCTTTCTATTGTTCTACTTTTCTTTCCCTTTTCTACTGATAACAAACCAAGCACTAAACAACCAACATACATGATGTGCTATATGGGCAAGAATATAATACAGTATAAAATTTGCTACTATGATAATGCAGCAGCAGCAGCAGCCGACGATAATAATATACAATGAGCCAGTAAAGAAGCAAGCACTCTACTCCAGCACCACTTTAATCATGCGATACAACTGCCCAACATCATCTAACCGGATCTGCTTCAATTGCTGGAGTTTAGCTAGGACGCTGTCCCTGTCAATTGCGTCAACGTTATCATTAGAAAGTTCAGCCACATTGGATATTCTAGAAGAAAGCGAGTTATTCAGTGGACCATCTACTAGTTCATTGATGTATACTAGCTTTGCGTTGGGAAATCGTTGTGCTGCTTGGCCAAGAGGAGCAGCTAAGTTTGGATCATTGAACACGAGGTAGTTAGTATTGGTGTTAATGCCAGAAAAGCCGTTTTTGTTGTCCCAATCATTATTGGTGGTAGCATCTTTTGTGGTGAGATTTTCTATCTGATAAATCAATTGATTGATTTTCTTGCTATTCTCCGCCATGGCGTTTTTCGCACTAAGCATCAACATCTTGGAATTCTTGGATTCAGACGCAAGCTTAGCAAACTGTTTCAATTGTGCGCTGCTGTGGCGATTATTTGATATATTGCTAAGGAAAGCGATGTAGCGAGTACATCCTGCCCAAGTGACAAAGTCAGTCAGCAACAAGTGGAACAGGAGGAAATGTGGATCATTGAGGAACAAGTTGATGATTTGAGCAGTAATTGGGGAAGGCTGAAGCTCATTGGTGATTAGGTGGTCTCTTAAGCGAGAGTAAACATTGAATTGCCTGTTGCGCTTCCTGTGCTTGCTGTTCTGTTTGTTATAATAATCGGTATGGCTCTTGGGACCATCCACTTTCTCTTCTTCTATTCTGAACAAGTGACTGCGTTCAGCTGGAGAAAGATACGGCAGCACCACTCTTCTGAGCAACGCCGTCTTGCTCTCGTCGTTACTGTCGAGCTGATTATATTGCACACCCTCAAATATACTGTAGTACTGCTTTGCGAATGTTTCTTCGTTGGTAAGTGGATATTCATTCGCACCATTAGTGTTGCTCACTGTTTGATTTACAAAGTCAAAGAGCGATCTGTGGATGGGGCGAGGTCTTAGGAGGAGCCTGTCCTCGAAAAAGAAGCGCAGTCTGCCAACGAGAGTGTGTAATGGTCTTGAAGGCGATGCCATGTGTGTCCAGATTGCTGTGGTGGATAGCGTGGCCTACTGGAGCATCCTGTGTTGTATTGTAAGGCAGTGTACGCCATATGGTAGTGGAGCTCAGTGTAGCAGTGTGCAGTACCAACGGCAGTGAAATTCTCGATTGGGTGTCCCACGTGCGCTACTCCAGACGATGCATCGCAGACATCGACAACTAGTATGTTTTTATACTATATAATCCATCTAGCTTCCTCCACTCAGACATCGAGTATCAGCGCCAAAGCACCACGGCTCTCACCACCTCCAATTCGCAATGAAGTTCGGCAAGTACCTCGAGTCCAAGCAGCTCGAGCTCCCCGAGTACCTTGGCTACTTCATCAACTACAAGGCTCTCAAAAAGCTAATCAAGCAGCTCGCCACCATCCACTCTCCGCACCCTGGCGCTAACTCGGAAGTAGACTTTGCAAGTCACAATATCGAGAAACTCCTTCAGGACAACAAGTCCACGTTCTTCTTTAGAGTTGAGAGAGAATTAGAAAAAGTCAACGAGTTTTACATCGAAAAACAAGCAGATTTGAAGCTCAAATTGGACATCCTTGTCAATAAGAAACTCCAGCTTCTCAAGTACAATTCATTAAGCGCTAACAAGCACAACAGCTCGTCCTCTTGGGACAAGAACTCCTCAATCACTTTCCAAACCCTTTATGCTAATTTCAAACAATTCACCAACAAGCTCGATCAATTATCTCAATTTGTTGAGCTTAACGAGACTGGGTTTCGCAAGATCTTGAAAAAATGGGATAAGCGTTCCAAATCCCATTTGAAAGAGATATACCTTTCCACCACCGTTAATGTTCAGCCTGTTTTTCATAGAGAAGAAATTAATCATTTGAACGATTTGGTGGCTAACAGTATATTGGAATTGGAAGCGTATGCTGATGGTGAGAATGTCGTGGCGTTTTCCAAAAATTTCAATATCAATGATGATAATAATACAAATAATGTCCTTGATAATGATAATAATCGCCTCAACATAATTGACGATGATAGACAAACTGACGAATTGTACTCTAAATTCTTGAATATTGCTACTGCTCCACACAACCAACTTATATTGTTGAGTAACTGGCTTAATAAGCTAAAAGATTTCAAAAGTGCTGACAAACTAACCAAAGTGTTCTTTTTGGCATTGCTGGCGGCTATTGAAGATATTTATTTAATAAATTTTTACAATTATTTCAAACAGTATATCGACTTGAAATTTGTGGACTATTATACCAATAAGAATTTCTTGCATCAGATTGCAAGTACAAATTTCAGAAAATTTCAAACAATTCTGAATCAAAGAAATAAAGATACTAGAAGTAGCAGTATCATAAAGCTACAGCGTCTTGATGAGACTCAGATATCAAATAATTTGATTGCTAATGATGATAAAGATAATAATAATGACAATAAGGACTCTAGTCAAATTAATAACGCAATTGCTGAGGAAAATTCATTTTCGAGGTTTTTTTTGATAAAAACCCTTTTAGTGGATGACACTACTGACGAATTTAGCCAATTGCTCACAATAAAGGACAACAATAGCAAAACTCCGCTTCACTATGCCGCTGAATTTGGTAGATACGACTTGCTTAAACTACTTGTGGATAAAAACCCGCAAAATTTGCATACTTTGGATAATCGAACAATGATACCGTTACTTTTAGCCATCAAACATAACCATCTTAATTGTGTCAAATATTTACTACTGAAAGAAAATGAAATAGCTAATCAAAAATCTCAATCGTCGGAAAGCTTTAAAGCTCCAAACTCTCTTGCAGCTGCCGATATCACTCCTGGATTTTCACCGCTAAACTATGCTTGTAAATATGGCAACTACGAAATTATTAAAACATTGCTAGATTACAGCAACATTATTGACAAAACAGCACAAAATGTCGAAGGCTTACTACCGTTACATATGGCTGCGAGACTGGGTCATTTCAAAGTCATTGAGTTACTTGTTACATATGGTAAATTGAATCCAAATTGTCTATGTTCATTGCATAATTGGACCCCGATTTTCTATGCTGCAGTGCATGGTCATTCTAGAACTACTAGAGAATTGATCAAGTATGGCGCGGTGCCCCATATTGTTGATGAAAAGAATTATACCCCGATTTATTATGCAGCGTATAGTGGGCATGTTAATGTGCTTAATACGTTGTTTCACTCAATTAACTTTGCAAATTCTAACGTACCTTTGACTATTAAAAATTTGTCAAAGAAAGATAAAAATAGCATCAATAGTAGCAGTACTAATAATAATAGCGTTTTTGGTAATTTTAGCAATTTCAACAATAATACTCCAAATATCAACAGCTTGAGCAGTGTTAATATTAATAGTAATCAAAATAGCACCACCAGCACTCCTACAAACATTAGCAGCATGTTCAAAACCATTTCCAAAAAAATTTCCAGCGATACCGGATTAAATTCACAACAACATCATTTTTCACCATCTCAAGACACTAGTAACAACCACAACAACAATAACAGCAACACTAATAATAATAATAATAATAATAATAATAATAATAGCATTAATAACAACAACAATAACAATGGCGTGTCTGCTTCAGTGAGCGTTCCTAGCACCGAACTGAATTTGCTTAACTCCACTACTGAGCATCTTGCCGATAACATTAACTTGGATGCCATTCCTACGCTTTCCTTACCACCGCCAATCATTCCGTTACGTAAGTACGGTCATAATTTCTTGGAGAAAAAAACCAGTTTACAAATTTCTTTTTTGCCAGGAAAATCCTCAATCAAATTGTTTAATTATCATAATAATAATAGTAAACATGCTAGAGCAGTGGCTCGTGGTACCGCCTCGGGCAGTACTATCTTCAACACTAACACGTTCAGCAGTCACACTACATATAATGACAGCCATCGCGATATCCAAAAAGTGGATTTTGATAATTCCGATTATGGGCAAACTTTGGATGAAAGTGATACACCATTGTTTCCTGGAAGAATTACTATCACTTCTAGTAATAGCGACGTTGTACCGCGTAATTTGTTGCTTCCTATTGATGAAAAGGATAATTTTGTTAATTTCCAAATTGATGAATTAACTAAAGATTTTTCAATGGAGTATGAATTATTTCCTACATTCGGTACCAAGCTTATCGCCAAGACTACTGCTTTGGCTAATGTGTTTTTAAACAATGGCGGTGGAGGTAACGGCAATAATGGAAACTTTTTTTTGAATGATGATTCGGGAATAGTTACACTTCCTTTATTTGATACTAGGTTGAAAAATATTGGTTCATTGACATTCAAGTTTCAAATCATTTATTCATACTGTGGAGCACCATTGGAAATTACCAAATATGAAACATACTGGAAATCTACCAACAATGACCAACAGGAAAGTGCTACAAACGCAATCAGTGACAGTGAAAATAATATTAATAATAGTCATAATTATGCTGGATCTAGTGGTGGCTCATTGACAGACAGTTCGTCTAAATTCACCTCAATGTTATCGTTTGTGGCCGCATCTTCATTGAGTGGAGATTACTTGAAGATCAATATATGCATGTTGAATGACGGAACTCCAATAATATGCCCCCGCAGCTTTATCGAATTAGATGGTTGCGGTATCAAACTTAGTTTACTCAATTTGAGTTCCCTGGAGTTGTTTGCTATTACTTCAACTCATACTCAGTTGGGTGATATTGAAAAAAAGTTTCACGATTTAAGTAAAGATTATCATTGTATGATTAATGCGCTTGCAAATTCTGGTGATGGTGGCGGTAGTATATTCAGTCACGGAGACAACAGTGGTATTGGCAGTTCTCAAGAGCAACTTAACTTAGTGAAGAAGAACTTCCTAAAGCGTGCCAGTGAACTCCTCAGTAATTTATATTTGCCTTTGGATTTGCTACTACAATACTTGCCTAAAGAAATTTCTGTGAACTTTGATATTTTCTATCCGACAAAGTTTGAGTTGAAGCATTTTTTCAAAGTATTGTCGGTAAATAACGATACAAATAACACCTATACCAGTGTGAATAACGTTGCTAATGGTATTAGTTTGAATAACTTTATTGACCGGATTTTAAGCCTCGTCTTCAATCATATTAGATCATCCAACCAACAGGGAAATTATAATGTTGGCGACAACACAATTACTAACTCAGCCAATACCAATAGCGACAACAAGAAGCGGTCTATTGTGTTTTCATCGTATAATCCAATAGTCTGCAAAGTGCTTAATTGGAAGCAACCAAATTTTCCTGTTTTCTTCACCATGGGAGGTACGAGATTTAATTATAGCAAAAATAATTTTGAACTTAATAGCGCCAATGGTTTTACCTTGACAGGAAGTGGTAGCGGCCTAGTGGCTGATGCTGCTATTAGTTCTCCTAGCGCGGTTGCTGCTACTGCCAGCGGTATAGATGACCATAACAACAACAACAACAACAATGATAATAGCCATAATAACAATGCTCTTGACTTTAATAGGGCCGACATTAATATCGGAAACCCAAAGAATACTTTTGATGATGCCAACGATAGCGAATATTACAACACCATCAAACAAAATGATGAAGAATCATGCACTAGATCCATTGAAGCGGCAATCAGGTTTGCTACTGTGAATAACTTAATTGGGATTATTGTTCCCATCAAGTTGCTTTTGTTAGTACCTGATCTAAGTAAGACTATCAGATCGAGGGGATTGATTCTTGTGGGGTCCAAGGAGGATCCAAAAAAGTTCAATAATCATTTCATGCGTGGCGCACCTAGTGGTGGATCTGGCAGCGCGAGGGCAGCTATTCCTGACGGTGATACTGCTACTGTCGATGCTGGCGTAAGTATTGACAATGATATTGACGTGGAAGGACAACAAAGACAAAGCACCGTCGGAGCTATCAGCAATACAATTAAAGATTTTGAAGATATTGAAATTAAGGATTACTCTAAAACCACAAGTATTAATGGCGTGAGAATCAATAACTTATTGGAATTTCAAGGATCGATAGATATGTGAGAATGTGTATGGTTAAGAAAAAATGACAACTTTAAACTAAGTTGGTAACTATCATTGAATGAAAAAAAGGAAAATATAACAAGAGATTTTAGAGAGGTGAATCTTCTTTTTTTTTCTTTTTAACATTGTCTTTTACCTTTGCTTTGCAAAATTCTGTAGCGTAGATATAGCGTGTACTAAATTTGTTCCCGTTCACATTTGTAACTATATACAGGAGAAGTACATTATAAAAGTATATATCTAGAAAAGAATGAGTGTTTTCAAAAGAAGCACATTCAAGCATTTAATAACAAGTAGCAAAGTCCACATAGCGAAGATCCTTATACATAGATCTGAAATTGCTAATTCGAAGAGTCCCGCTCTTCAAACTTGGCGATACTATCTACTAAACTTGCGGGGCTTGGTTTTTCAGCAATAATGTGAGGTTTTAGACCCTTTTTATGTAAATATTTCCCGGTGGTTGGTCCAATAGAGGCAATTTTAGCATGAAATCCGTATGGCGGTTTTGAGTTAACACTTGAATTTGAACTTGGTGACAGGAGTAAATAGTCGACTATTTGCTCGGTGCCTTGACTAGAAAAGAAAATTACCCATGGTGGATTTATGTTATGATTGTTAGTACTGAGATAATTACCGTAAGTACTGTTGCTTGACTCAAAAGTTTTAGCACTATCAACTGTTTGGTCATTAATAGCACCCGGTAATCTAGAAAGTGCTCGAAACTGCTCAAACGCTTCTTTTTTAGGCATAGTTTTGTATACTGTCTTTTCGACAAAGTTGATTTGATGATGGGTTAAAGTGTTGGGTATCACATCTCTTCTCGTCTCGCCAGTCAAAAATAGAAAAAACTTTTCCTTGGGGTGAATATGATCTGTAGTGCTGTTGTTCAATTTATTTTCACTGATATCATCACTTATCTTGAAGTCCTTGCTATAGGTAAAATCAGTCTTGTTTCCTTTTTTTGCATCATTGGCTAAACTATCCTCGAGGATAATTTGAACCAAATCTGCACCATGACCTGCATCTTCACCGCCCCTGACATCTTTGAATCCAACTTCAGCTAGCATATTTGAAGTTGCCGGTCCCACTGCAAAAACAGGTTTTCGTAGCACTGTATCTTTTAGTGCGGCATTGTCAATATTGTCAAGAGATATCATTACCGACTCAACTGCTCTTTGACTAGTGATGATAAGAGCCACCATGCGAGAAAGTTGACTCTGATCAGTGAGAATAGAGACCACATGGTCTGTGTTTACTGGAGTATGATCTATCACTGAGACGAAATGGGGTTCCAGCTGAGGAATTCGCTGCTTGATGAGGGATTCATAATGATCGACATCACCAGATTTATGTTTAAGGAGGATTATCCTCGATGGAGCGGAAGTTGTAATGTAGGGAGAGGTTAGAGTAACCGTGGGATCTGATTGATTCGTGTTGCTAGATTGGGTCATTACTGTAGCATTTGGCTTGATGCGTATGTAGTAGACAGCTACTGTCAGGTGCACTAGCCAAGTGTTCCGTTCAATGGCTACTTCAGGTCAAGATTAATTGTTCTCTGTGCTGATTTGCTTATTTTCCTAATCGGTGATTTGCCCGCTGACTCAGCTCTCACAGTAGTGATTAGTCATCAGCTCATCGCGATATTTTGGTTTTCTCTATTTTTCTGTTTTTGCCGTCAAATTGATTCAAATAGTAAATAACTTCGGCGCGTAACTGTCAACACACCAGTGGATTGATCAATATTTCATATTGAATATAACAACTGCACTACTTACACATCTCTGAATATGGCGTCCCGCAACGGTTCAAACACAAGCTCCCCCTTCACATCCATTCGTGGTTTCACGCGTGAGGAGTCCGAGCGTCTCAATGATGTCCTTAATAGACAGCTAGGTCCTGAATACATCTCCAAAAGACCCAGCGGCGGTGGGCCCGTATCATATATTGAGGGCTGGAAAGCGCTAAACTTAGCTAACCATGTGTTTGGGTTCAATGGTTGGAACTCAGAGATTAAAAATACAAGCGTTGACTATGTTGACGACCATGGCGGTAATGGGCGCTATTCAGTTGGGCTTTCCGTGATTGTGCGCATCACGCTAAAAGATGGTACATATCATGAAGATATAGGCTACGGTAGTATTGATAATGCTAACGGTCGAGCAATAGCGTTTGAGAAATGCAAAAAGCAAGCAATAACTGATGGTATGAAGCGTTGTTTGAGATGCTTTGGTAATGTTTTGGGCAATTGTTTGTATGATAAAGATTTCTTGAAATATGTGTGGAAGATTAAGACTCCACCACCAGCGTTTAAAGAGACGGATTTATTGAGACATCCAGATATTGTTAAAAAGAATAAGTTGAAAGATGTGGAAGCAAATGATTTTTCAGTGTCAAAAGTAACGCAACAACAACAACAGCAACAGCACCAGCACCAGCAGCACCAGCATTTACCCCGACCACAACAACCACTACAGCGAATGAAAAATGAGCAGGGCGCTAATGTTAAAACGTCCAAGATGCATCGCGGCATCACTAGTGGTGGTTCTGCAAAGTCAGAAGGCTTCACTGAATCGATGTTTGATGATTCATTGGATGATATGCTTGAGGACAACCTTGATAGCGAGAATGAATTCAATGATATTGACGACTATGAATTAGCTTTAATGGAAGCAGACGGAGACACCGTACCATCCCATAAGCTCAAGCCGCCAACCCCATCGCCATTTTATAATACCGATGATTCGAAAATTTCTAACAACAGCAAAGCCAATAATGCAACCATTTCTACCCCAGCTAACCACAACAATAGCAGTATATCCAATAACAATAACAATAATAATAACAATACCAATATCAGCGGCAGTCAACCACTAGTAATACCCTCCAGTGTCACTTTTTTCAGCGCTAAAGCTGCATCAGAAGTTCAACTGAATAGCGTCGTACCAATAAGTAAAAAATTTAATGTTAATTATCAAAGTCCATCTTTGAAACGGACCACTGATCAAACTAAATCAACGCCCATTAAAAGAACGGGGATTCAACAGCAACCGATATACCGCAGTAGTGCTGCTGTGACCAAGAATGGCAATGGCAATGGTAGTGCTAATGGTAGTGGGGGTAGTAGTAGTAGCAGTGGAAATAATAGCAAAAGACACAGTGTGACGTCGTTACAGGATCGAGAGAGTTTTAATAAGCAAAGGCGGTTAATGAGCAATCAAAACATTGGTTAAGAACTGAGTTGACTATTTAGTTAATCGATTCAGTTAAGTATTCGAGAAGTTTAATATGGAATAATGAGAAACCAGAAATCAAAGAAATTATCTATTATTACAACTACCTAAAAAATGTGAAAGCTCTAAAATTTCGAAGGAATAACGAAAAATTTTGACCAATGATGCGTGAAAATGTAAAAATGTAAAGATATGAAGTATGTTAATGTAAAACGTAAAACCAGCGCCATGCAAAAATAAAAATAACTAAGTATCAGCAAGTTAATAGAGTGACTAAATGAAGAAGAAAAATAACGAATAATTATAATTGAGAATGAACGAATTGATAAAAAGAAAGAAAAGAACGCAAAATGCATACGATTCATCGCAACTAAGACCGAAGAAAAAGAGAATGAAGACGAAAACAACAGAAATAAATAATCAAAATAATAAAAAAAAAAAAAAAAGAATACTTGGATTGATAAAAAACCAATTTGGAAGATGACAGAATTGAGCTAAATGAGGATCAATAGATGAAAATTGATAGATTAAATGTTGATGATTTAACACATTGAAAATAGTTGTTTTGGAGTGATAAAAGAATGCTTTATTTTTTGGTTTTGAAGCTTTTTTTTTTAATCAGTTTTTTTGAGCGTTTATTTTGATTCCGCGTATTTTAGTACCTTTATTTTATATGATCCGGATTTTGCAGCTAGGTGTGTTTATCATACTTTGGGTATCTTTATCTCTTCTTTATTCTTTTGGCCCTACTTCTGACATATAGCTTCACGTTCAATTTTTTGATTTTTCACACGCCTTTTGAACTAGGCTTTAATGCCTCAAAAACAGACTGTAAAAAAAAGACAAGTATTCAACTTCCGAAAGGTCTCCTTTTCAAACAATTTTGAATTTTTGAGAAATTTTTCAAAAATTCTGGCCCACCAGCTGCGCTTGAGCTCTTCTTAATAATCTTCTAACTCCCATTTCCACATTCTTACTATGTCTGATACTCTTCCCATCCACTGCACCACTAGGATTGGCTTCTCTATTAGACATTCCTTTCCAATCATCAAAATTGATTAGTGCTTGCATACATCCCCATTCGGCAAATTTTTTCCCCAACCAAAGTAAGTTTACTGGTTTCACCAAGAAGTCATTACAACCGGCAGCTAAAGCATTATCACGATCCTCAGTAAAAGAATTTGCAGTAAGGGCAACAATAATCACCGGTTGCTTAAATTTGGAAACGTCAAGTTTGTCGGATGCAGTTTCATCGGTTAATGGGTTAGGTGAATCTTCCCGTTCAAGTTCATTAGCAATGGCATTTTCTGTTAGTGCAACAGCAGAATCCATCAGTACTGATTTTTGTAATAATGTTGATGTTGCTGTTGATGTTGATGTTGATCTTTCGCTATCACTATGCCCGTCATCTATCGTATGTAAGCTGCCTTTTGTATTCTGTGTATTGTTCTGGTTTGTATTGCTATTGCTGTTATCAATCGTACTGCTATTCTTTTTATCATTCGTTCCAATACTGGTATTATTATTGGTATCCGTCGTTGTCGTCGTCGTAGCTTGTGCATTATCAAAAAATCCATCTTTTTTCTGTAATTGATGCCCCGGGCTCGAGGCAGCGGACCACGTCTTGCCGCCATTTTCATCATTCGGGGTATGACTTACGCTATTTCTAGCGGTGCTAGTGGCGGTAGTAGTGACAGAAGAAGTAGTTTCATTGGCGGGTATTTTACTTTTGGAACTAATCAACATTTGAATATCTTTATGATTTGATACTCCAATACCATTGACGCTTTCTAATCTTCTAATTTCTTTAGCACAGTAAATCCCACTGATAAAAGGTAATTGAATATCCATAAGAATTAAATGATACCCACCTTTTCTCCATTCTTTCAAAGCATCACGACCATTGGAAATCAATGTGAATGGGATATCATTTTTCTTTAAAAAACTTGACAAAATGATTTGGTTAATCACATTATCTTCCACCACAAGCACATTGATCTTTGGTACCACATTATTGGATGGGAATAACTTGATTTGAATACCTCTGGCAAGAGCACTAAGTGACACTGGGGCATCGTCTGAGCTTAGTTGTTGTCCTAGTTGCTGGCCTAGCTGACCTAGTTGTCCAAGTTGCAGTTGTTGCTGCGCTTGCAGTTGTGTCTGCTGTTGACCTTGTTGCTGCTGTGACTGGGTGGCTTGCTGCGTGAGACCATTTTTGAAAAGCACCGACTTCCGAGTCCGAATTTCTTTGCTCAAGGGACTGGCACTGGCAGTAGCGTTGGTAGGTGCGGTGGTGCTGCCACTAGTGCTGCTACTGCCGGTACTATTGACTACTGATGCTGCCACAGATGGTGCCACTCCTTGTGCTGCTGGTGAAGAAGTTCCTGGAGCTCCGAATCCCTGGAGCTGGACAGGCGACACCGCAGCCGGTCTCTTAGAATCGGGACTGCCAATAGACATTGTTATTGTTGAGGGTTTGGCAGGTAGCGCTTTTGGTGTGAGTTTTAGGATGCTATTGAGCGCTTTATAAGAGGATATGAGATGAAGATTGCCTTGGGAGTGGTGGGATCAAGAGGGACGTCAGTGCAGTAGTCTTACTGTAGTACTCAGTGCAGAGGACAGTTCTTTCATCAGAAAGGAAACGAAAAAAGCCCAAAATAAAATCAGTGGATCGCCTGCAAATGTGTCTTCGGATAAACACAAATTCAAGGCGGGTAATGAGTAAAAGATTATGTAACGGCTTATTAATTTGGGTGCGGTACAAATCATTGGCACTCTCCCAACATGGCACACTGTCTTGTAGATAAGTTGGAAATAGAAGGTGCTAGCCAAAATATACAATCATACTACTTGAAAGTATAACTGAAAAGCAAGCTGATTTCAAACTATTGTATTTCAAAAAGATTTATTGCTCGTTTTTTTCGTTTTCGTTAAGCGAGCTCCTGAACAGGTTGCGGCTTCTAAAATTCGATTACGGTCTTTGGCACTATAATATTTTTTCTCTTCCAACCACTAACCATTGATTTTCTGTCAAAGTAACAGCTGAGAATAGAAAGAGGCAAGTACTTTTTACTTCTCTCTATTTTTGACCTCAAGTGTGGGCAACGGGCCCATGCAAATTTATGCTTTGTGCTTTATGCGACTTGACTTGTTTCTTCTGTCTTTAGATATATTTCACTGTCTGGCTGCCTTGCTATATTCGCCCAAAACATATTCTCGCTTTGTAAAAACCATGTGTTAGTGAACTTCACTTAATAACTCGCATGTTACTTATATTCTGGTAAGCTGTTTTACAGTATTTCACTCTGAACAGTTTTGTTTCATGCTCAGGATTACTGAAAGTAAACTTATATTGACTTTTATTCCAAATAACATATCCAGCCTTGATTGAAGTAAAACAAAAAAACAAAAAAAAAAAAAACAAAAAAAACACGCAAAAAAAGAACTCACAGTTAAACCCAGTACTACTGTGTCGTTTGTATATATGAACTTCAATTCAGGTCCAGTACTTTTTTGTTAAAATAAAGTGCGACGCACATTCGCAGGATTTAATTACTCCAAACCATCTCCTATAATACACGCTCTACAAAATTTTATCTTTATAAAATCAACATCATTATTACTCAATAATACATAAGTGCAACATGTGGAGAACAACAAAATGGCTACGCTTATTTTTCAAGAGGAAGGATGTCTGGCACTGGGCCCACGGGAGTAATACCATGAGGATTGATGGATGGGTGGGACTTGGTGTAGTGTTTTTTGATATGTTCAAAATTGGTTGTTTCATGGAAAGCAGGAACTTTCCAATACAAAAATCTGACATACTTGTGCAAATAAGTGTAATTACTTCTGATGGTACCAATGTTACACTTGAAGTGTTGAACATAAACTGGATCAAATCTGGCAATGGTTGGATAAAGTCTGATATCAGCTTCAGTCAAACGGTCACCAACGAGATAAAATCCGTCTTTTTCTGGGTTTTTTGCATTATGATAACTTTCTTCCAAGATTTTTTCCACCTTATCCAAATGTTCAAACAAAATTTTGACATGTTTTTCATAAACTTCTTGTTTGGTAGCAAACCCAGACTTGTAAACTCCATTGTTGATGGTATCATAGACCCAATCATTAATTTCGTCAATCTCTTTACGGTACTTTTGTGGATAAATGTCTAATTGTTTTTCTTCAGCAGACAATTCTTTGAAGTCATTAAAAGCAGTATTGAAGATTCTGATTATTTCGCTACTCTCGTTATTCACAATCGTTTCGGTCTTTTTGTCCCACAAGACAGGAACAGTAAATCTTCCCTCATAATTAGGTTCGGCCTTGAAATAAAGTTCGGACAATCTGTTGAAATGGTAGTTTGGTTCATCAGTAGCTCCGGGAACATCTTCATCATCAGCTTTGAATCTCCAGCCCTTGGGGTCCATGTGCCAATGGACCACAGAATAGTCAATAAACTTGTCCAAGCCTTTTAACTTTCTTGTGATTAGAGTGCGGTGTGCCCATGGACAGGCATACGAGACATAAAGGTGGTAGCGGTTAGCTTCCGGAGTGAATTTGCCGTTAGGCGAGATGACGTCTCTGAACAGACTCTATACAGACGGTCAGTAAAATTATGCTTCAATTTAGTAGGTAGTGCTGATAAAATAATATACTAATGTAAAGACACAATTTATACATACTGGTTTTCTTTTATACTCCCCACTATTGTCGGCAAACTTTTGGGTATTGAATTTCTATATAGCTCTGTTAGTTAGTAATCTTGCCTGGTTAATCAAAGATCCGAGCAGTCGGCAAAGACAAAGGTAGAGACATACTGGACTGGACATTATGTGGAATGATTTGTTGATATTTTGTCTGGTTGTGTTTCTGATCAATGGTATGCTCCTCATGCTACTGTGTATGCTAAATGAGAAGTGCAAATTCGGCTTTTGCAAACAGACAGGAACAAGGACAACTTTATACTCGGAGCAACTGTCCAGTTGGGCTTCTGCGAAGCATGTAAGACTTAGTAATAATGCCCACACCCATGGTATCTTGCCGTTCGGATTTGGCAAACAATCGTGGACTCAAATTGCCATTTGTGGCCCCTTTGAGGGCTTTGGCTTTTGTGATGACTGACAATGACTAAAGCAGAATTATAAGGTTCTTATTTTAGGTGTAGTCTATTGGCCTCTGGGGTCTGTAGCCACTCAGAGGCCTAGACTGCCACCATGGCAGTCATATATTGTACGGTATTCCCTACATCCAGAGGCGGAGACAGACCCACTACAAACAACAAGCTTTCTTATGAAAAGTGTTTGGTGATATCATACAGACAAGCACATTTATTCGTATTTCAATACTAGTGCTTGTCTATATTACCTCAAACTAGAGTTTATGTAGACTTACCAGAAGGATGTGTATCTTTTAAGAACTCTTGAGTGATGAGATGCCACTGAACACAGAACCTCCTGTATGGTATACATCAGCTTAACCTAACCGGGTGACCCTTGATTTTCGATCGCCTTTACCGCGCTTGCAATTTTCAGAGTGGCAAGAAATAATCAATCAACACACCAGAGGCAAATCTTGAAGCCCCCAGACACAACAAGACCACGCCTTCTCTAGTTTTCCCATTCTGCCAACACCATTGGGATTCACTGAAGACTGGAAAGAGAGAAAGAACAAAAGAATATCAAAACAAAAAAACAAACACATCAACCACTGTATCACAAAATGGCCTTGACTGCATCTCCTTACTTGGCGTTGCTCGACGAGGAAGACTCCAATTTGAAGATCTACGCTTTGCAATCGTTGGATTCTGTCGTTGATGAGTTGTGGGCGGAAATTGCCAATAACCTTGCTGATATTGAAGAATTGTACGAAGACGAGTCTTTCGAAGGAAGAAATCTCGCGGCTTTGATTGCTTCCAAGGTTTACTACAACTTGGGCGATTACGATTCTTCTGTTAGATTCTCTTTGGCTTCTGGTGAGCAATTTAACATCAATGAGAATTCCGAATTTGTTGAAACCATTGTCTCAAAATGTATTGAAAGATATATTGAATTGAGCAAAAAAGCCTATGTCACTGGTGACAAATCACTTTTGGATCCAAAATTGGTTAGCATTTTTGAAAAAATGTTGATTAAGTGCACTAACGAAAACAACTTGTCGCTTGGTGTTGGCATTTCTTTGGAAAGTTACAGATTGGATATTGTCGACTCAATCGTAAACTCTCAAATTTCTGCTAAAAAAGAAGACTATGCATTGCTGTTAATCAATTACTCATTGAATTGTATATCTACCATCAATTACACTTCCCAATTCAAAACCATTGCTTTGAACAAATTGGTCGAACTCATTTTGAAATTGAAAAACCCGGATTACTTCTTGATCAGTAAATTGATTGTGCAACTAAACGATTCAAACTTATCAATAAAATTATTCAAGAACTTGATAGAAAGTGGTGATAAACAAAGTGTTTTGACTGCATACCAAGTGGCTTTTGATTTGGTGCAGGTTGCTTCGCAGGAATTATTGAACAAAACCATTGCTGCCATCAAAGAGTTTCAAAAGGAAGACACCCAGCATTTGTCAAATTACAATAAATTAACCAAGATTTTATCAGGTATTCCAACTTGCGACTATGATATTACTTTCCTCCACAATAACAACAACACCGATGTCAAAATATTGAATCAAACAAAAACCGCTTTGGATGGTAGAAACTCCATGTTCCACAATGCTGTCAGTTTCATGAATGCATTTTTGCATGCAGGTACCGCTGACCATTCCTTCTTAAAAGATAATTTGGAGTGGTTGGGCAAATCTTCAAACTGGTCTAAATTCACCGCAACCGCTGCCTTGGGTGTTATTCATAAGGGTAACTTGTCCAGAGGTAAGTCTATTCTTGAACCATACTTGCCAGAAACCACTGGATCTCATTACTCTAAAGGTGGTTCCTTGTATGCTTTGGGTCTTATATATGCTGGTCATGGTAACGAAATTATTGACTACTTGAGAAATCACATTGTTGAAAAAGGTACTTCTGCTGGTAATGAGGAAGTTGATGTCATTTTGCATGGCGCATGTCTTGGTATTGGTGTTGCTGCTATGGGCACTGGTGATGAAACTATTTATGACGAACTCAAAACAATTTTGTATTCTGACTCTGCAGTTTCTGGTGAAGCTGCGGCTTTGGCTATTGGTTTGGTGATGTTGGGCTCTCACAATAAGGATATCATTAATGATATGATAACTTATGCCAGAGAAACTCAGCATGAAAACATTATTCGTGGATTGTCTTTGACCGTTGCTTTGATCAGCTTTGGTAAAGAAGAACAAGCTGACGATTCCATCGAAGAATTGATTAATGAACAAAACTCAAACTTGCGTTACGGAAGTTGTTTCACTATTGCTTTAGCTTACTGTGGTACTGGTAACAAACAAGCAATCAAAAAACTTTTGCATGTCGCAGTTAGTGACTCTAGTAACGATGTTAGAAGAGCAGCAGTGATTTCTCTTGGTTTCATTTTGATTAGAGATTACAAAACTGTGCCTTCCATTGTTGAATTATTGGCTGAATCTTACAATCCACATGTTAGATACGGTACTGCATTAGCCCTTGGTATTTCTTGTGCTGGTAAAGGTCATTTCCCAGCAGCGCTTGATCTTTTAGAACCATTGACCAAAGATCCAGTGGATTTTGTTAGACAAGGTGCATTAATTGCTACTTCATTGATTCTTATTCAACAAAACGACAAAACTAGTCCAACTTTAAGTAAAACTAAACAAACTCTTTCTACTATCGTAACTAGCAAGGGTCAAGAAGGTTTGACCAAATTTGGTGCTGCATTATCTCAAGGTATTATTGATGCTGGTGGTAGAAATGTTACTATTAGCTTGGAACATACTCATACAAATTCTTTAAATGTTAAAGGTATTGTTGGGTTAACGTTATTCCTTCAAAATTGGTATTGGTTCCCATTAACACATTTCTTATCTTTAAGTTTTGCCCCAACTACCGTTGTTGGTGTGAAGGAAGATTTGAAAATTCCAAAATTCCCATTGGCATGTAACAGCAAAAAATCACTTTTTGCTTACCCACCAAAGTCTGAAGATGTCAAAGAAAAGAAGGCAGAAAAATTGGAAACTGCGGTATTGTCAACTACTGCCAGAGCCAAACAAAGAGCTCAAAGAGCTGCTGCTGACAAAGATGAAAAGATGGACATTGATGAGACTGGCGAGCAAGCTAACGGGAATGTCAAGAATGATGGGGAAAAACCTGAAGCAGAGGAAGAAGAACCAGAAGAAGAAGAAGAAGAACAATATGAACTTGACAATTTGACTAGAGTTGTTCCATCTCAACTCAAGTATGTGTCATTTATAGAAAATGGAAGATTTAAACCAGTTAGAGAATATAAAAACAATAATGGTGTGGTTGTGTTGATAGATAAAAAACAAGGTGAAAAGGTTGAATACATAAAGACCCTCAGACAGCTGAATGACAATGAAGCGCCATTACCTGAACCATTTACTCTTGCTGAAGACGATTTGGAATAATTTAATTGAATTGATTTGAATGGTAATTGGTACTGTTTAATTTATGTCATTTTACTGCCCCATTCTTATTTTTTCTCTATAGCTTTCTTTTTACTCTTTTTCATTTTAATACTTTTTTTTTCCTTATTACTATCTATTCTACGCTCTT
>JXWR01004643.1_pt1 | contig 18656 bp, 7 predicted proteins | sample 315541 | NCBI WGS metagenome assembly JXWR01 (sample SAMN03273951, study PRJNA271842) | soil metagenome | isolation source: rice field ambient CO2 | place: India: CRRI Experimental farm Cuttack,Odisha-753006 | collected 2013-12-17
TAGTCACTATACTCTGACAAATGCTATATGAAACTCACAATATTTGAGGATGTTCCAATAATAAATTTATAAACCGAGATCCATGTTTACAGGAAAACATAACTTTTTTGTGTGTATAAAATAAAAGAAAAAATTTGCAATTTGATATTCAGAATGATGAATGTTGATTTTGGATATATGCATTGGAATCCAAATTTGTGGTATTTCCTCTGCCTTTACTATCATCTTCTTTAATGTTTTACTATATGGAGATTATAGGTAACGTGATGCTGACTTTACTGAAGCACTAAAATGGCCATAGTAATAGTATCACCAAAACAAAACAAAAAGAGCTATTTATGTACATATTTTAACAGAAGTGATAGCATCTATCTCTAGTAGCCTACTTGACATGGCTTAATAATATAGAACACTATCTAAAGTTGGCACCAATAACACTGGTGAGGCTTGACACCGAGAGAGAGCACTGCCGTTAATATGTTAATGAACGGACAATTGTGCAGTTAAAGCTTCATGAAAGCTCTCGTATTTTGTATTCATATTTGAAACGCTTAGCAAACCAGTAGATTCTATCAGTGGATCCTGACAATGAATGTTTGTGATTGATTCTAGATTATACCAACGTAGTAAAGTTGTCGTTGTAGATAACAGGAAAATGTCGTACTCATAGGCAGGGTGTCCCGGTCCAGCTCACAATTAAAAATTGCCATAAGAGGAAATGATGTAGCACTTCGAGAGAAACGAACCCAATGGGGACTATTATATGAGGATAAATATTATCACTTTTTTGCAATTTACTGTTTGCAATAAACTGTACACTAATAAGTATTGAATCTCCGTTTAGTTATATTAGAGTAATGGCTCTGCAATACGTAATAAATTAGAGTTCCTTTGTTTTCTTCATACGTCGAAAGGTAGTCGGTTTCAGATATCTCAATGTTACTGGTAAAAGCATCCAACATATAACTACCTCTCATGGCTTCGAAAGCGAGGAAGTCAAACAGTTGATACATCTTCAAAGTTATAATTCCCGAACCATATAAAGGGTGATGCCGTTTATCATATATTGCAGCCTTTTTCCCATATAGAAAGTATGCATCTGTAAAAAGGATGGAAGAAAACTGGACTTATATTCTCTATATGGCGAGCACTAACAACTGTTCTTTAGTCACAAACCGAAAGTTAATCATTCTTGTCTAGTGCAATATAGGCGTTATGCATGCCAGAACATACAAACCCTCTGTCCAGATAGAAGCTGCCGCCTGCCATAAAATCGATAGAGTCACATGAGTCCGACATCACATGTTTATCAAATACATGTACCATTTCAATGGAGTGATCCCATGTGAAAGTGAGGGGCTCAACAATCTTTGAAGAGCAGCCATGCACTGCTATCCTGCTATAGAGAGTCAGTTATATCGCATTCGATATCGGAGCTCATGCTTCGCACGCGCTGTATAGTTTGACCTTGTGCTTTTTTTTTTTTTCATTTTCATAGCATATATCTACCTTACATTATCTTTTGATTCAATTTTCCATTATAGCAATCACGTCTTGTTTAATACTGTCGCTTTTAGATCTGCAAATAAAAGAAACCAATCGACTGTAATTTGTTTATCCAAACAATTGCTACCTGCATTTCAATTTGTCCACCAATTAATTTTTCAAATCGCTTCATCTCAATGGTTTCCAGGATTACCGACAGACCAATTTTGGTGAGACGCTCATCAAAATCGAGATCAAGATCAAGATCAAGATCAAGATCAAGAACCAGAACCAAAACCAGACATACTTCCGGTGACTCGGTCAACTCTTCGGATACTGAAGATTCACTGGAGTCAAAAATTCTTGAAGTAGATTTTGTGCTAGACAACACTTTACCTCAATATTTCTTTATCCAGGATATTCTAACTGTGGTACAAAAGCTCAAAATCTCAAAATGGAGACATTTAGTCAGAATTTTTGATGGCGATGAAAAACCTGTATTGGAAAATATAATAGTTAAAAGAATCTCTGGTGCATTGACTAACGCAATCTATAAGGTCGAGTTTAATACCGATAATGTAGATGAAAAGTACAAGCCGTTGGTATTCAAACCTGCTCCATTGCTTCTACGAATCTATGGACCTAATGTCTCTTCAGTTATCAACAGAGACTACGAATTGAGCGTTTTAACCAGACTATCGAAGAAAAATATTGGCGCCAAATTGCTCGGGTGCTTTAGTAACGGAAGAATTGAGCAATGGCTTAACAATACCAATCCATTAACCAAAGAGTTGGTTAGAGAGAAAAAAATTTCTGGAACAATTGCTCGGAGAATGAGAGAGTTGCATACTGGTATTAACTTGACTACAGATGAAATTAACAATGGACCTTTAGCCTGGCGTAATATTGACAGCTGGATGCAAACTGTCCGTGAATTTATTGAAAGGGAAAGAAATAACAACTCCAGCAATATCAAGGACCACGAACGTGAACTCTTTTTGGGTCAAGTGGAAAGTTTTGAAAAATTGGTCCGCAAGTATAGAAAATGGTTATTTGGCAAGTACAATTCATTAGAAGACCTCAAAAATCAGATGGTATTTTGTCATAATGATACTCAATATGGCAATTTGCTTCTAACATACCCAAACGCATTTGTGGTTGATAATGGCAAACCATTGTCATCATCAAACGACACAGAAAACAATAATGCATACCATGTGGGCAACAACAACAACAACAACGAAAATAACAACGAAAATAATTTGAACAACAGTCCACTTTATATCAACAGTCACAAACTCTTTACTACCGAAAACGAGGATAAAAAGCTCGTTGTTATTGACTTTGAATATTCAGGACCAAATGTTGAGGCATACGATATTGCCAATCATTTTTGCGAATGGATGGCCGATTACCATGATCCAGTCAAATCATATTTCATTGACGAGAAAAAATATCCGAGCATTGAAGAACAATTACTTTTTATAACTGACTATGTCAAGTTCAATTCAAATACAGTCACAAATCACTTCAGAATTGACGAATTGCGCAAAATTAGAGCATTATTTAATGATGTTGTTTATTGGAGACCAGCAGTAAATATTGGTTGGTGTTTATGGGGCATTGTTCAATCTCCAATCTTTTCTTCTTCCAACAACAGTCTCGAATTCACTGATGAAAAAACAATCAATGAAACCACATATAAAGTGGTTGATGAGATCAAAAACTTGCATTTGGATTCAATAGTGGGATTGAAAGCGGCGGAACGCGCTGCTAGTGACAACAACAACAACAATAATAATAACAATAATAGAAATGCTACTAACTCTAATGCAAATGATGGTACTGCTAGTGCTAACCCAAGTGCTGAAACACTATCTGATTCCGAAGATCAAGGGGGAGATACAGATAACTTTGATTATATCAAATACAGTAACAACAAGGCTGGCTTAGTTTGGGGTGATTTGATCCAGTTGGGATTAGCAGAACTTAGCGAAGTTGACCCTGCCTTCAGAGATAGTGTCAAATACTTGCCATGTAAGTTGTATGAGACTAAGGGGAAGTAGTATGACAGTTAGGCACGTTTTATATCTTTTCCACGTTTTTTCAGTTTTGTTTGCTATGTGTATATATTAACTTTTTTCTTACTATTATTCTTTATGTACAATTAGCATAGCCCGAAGACAATAGAGTTGTTGTAGATTGTTGAATATACATATCACGACATGACGGATTGCTAATGTTCTGGGCAAACGTTAAAAACGTTTTGGCCGAGCCACTACTGCAGTTGCCATTGCGACGGGCGCATCACCGCAAGCTTCCACAATAACAGTTTAGTTTCCACAATGTATGAAGTCTGTATAAAAATTGGCAATTGCCATGAAATTTTATGAAATATTCAGCAAAAATTATCAGAAAAAAAATGCCCCAAATAATATCTTGAGTGGAAGCGAAAAATAGTGAACTATAATGAGCCGTTTGCGTATCATTACCATAGCATATATCGCATTTAGCACATTTTATCTCGCGGTGACCCTCATTGCAGTCTTCTATAATAATCGCAACTATGACTTTCCTACATTTAATCCAATAGGTGTTAGTAATCAAAGAAGAGACAGTAATAGCGATAATGTCAATAATAAAAACACAACATTAAGGATAATGTCCTGGAACATTAAAAATGGTTCGTTGAAAAAAAATAGTAAAGTCAAATCACTGCAACAAAATCTGATGCAAGATACCGATTTGACTGAATCTGAAGCTAAGAAAAAATATTACGAGAATTGGCATCAAATGCCATGGAAGCTGAGACGGGATGAGCTATCACATCAAGTACTTTTCTATAATCCTGATATTTTTTGTATTCAAGAAGCTTTACATAATCAGGTCACGGACATAAATGAAAGATTTGACGGTGCTTATGGATGGGTCGGGGTTGGAAGAGAAGATGGTCAAGAAAAAGGGGAAATAGAGGCAATATTTTATAAGAAAACTTTCATTGAATTGAAAAATTCTTCCACATTTTGGCTTTCTGATACTCCTTTCAAACCATCTCATTTCAACGATACAAATTATAATAGAACGGTAACTGTTGCTAATTTGGAAACCAAGAAAAATAATCTTCCACTAACCGTGCTAAATACTCATTTAGAAGTGAAAAAAGAAAGTGCTAGAATTAAAAGCGCTCAAATGTTGAAACAAAGTGGTGCATATGAGTATTCTAAGCACGGTGGGCCGGTATTTGTTACTGGCGATTTTAATTCTGCGGCTGATGGTGAGGGAAGTGGTGGTTATAAAGTTGCCACTTCTTCTTCCAGTGAAGTGAATAATGGTAAAAGCTACAACAAAGAATTGAAAAATATCAAAATAAGCAATGCATTTACCAAAAAGTACAATTCTTCCTTATTTAATTCTTTTTCATTTAGTGACTTGTATAAAAGTGTCAATGAAACTCAAAGACTAGGCCATTTTGCTACTTCTACTGGATTTAGAAAAGTTAATGATGACAAGGAATTTGAGAGGATTGATTTCCTATTGGCTGGTGATATTAACAGCAAAAGATACAAGAATGGCTGGAAAGCGATTAGATATTTTTGCCCCGGAAATTTTCCGGATACGAGGTATCATCTTTCCGATCATAGGCCAGTTATTGTTGATGTTGTTGTTGAAAGTACTAAGTGAGGCAGGTAAACTGTGACTTCACTACACTTTTTTTAAGAAACCTTTTTGCATTTTTTTTATTAGCATTACAACTTTAGTTTAGTACTTATAAATATAAATATTTTCAGCAAGCTACTTATACTGTGTACTTTAAAGCTAATCATCATCATCATCACTGGAGTCAACTTCAATGTCAGGAACCTCAAAGTCAGAATCATCACCATTGTTATTGTCTTCAGCCTCAGGTTGGTCATCACCTGTAGCAATAGCAACTTGATTGTCATTAACACTAACACTATACTTATTCTGTAAGCTGTTATTCTGTCTCAATGAAGCAGCAGTTTCCTCCGCAGAGTTTGTATCCATAGCAGTAACATCTGTATTGCCCTGTTTACTGTCTACAGCTGCAGACTCAGCAACTGGTAGTTCTTTCTTTGTCCAAATGTTAACATTGTTCTCCAAATGAAGTGCTTCTTGACTGATTTTACGACGTTTAGTTTCTTGTTCCTCGTATTCTGCGCGAACTTTTTGAGTCACTTCTTTTTCAATTTCCCATCTGAGATCTTGCTTGATTTGCTCAAGATTCTCAGCTGCTTCTTTTTGCTTAGCTTCACTAAGCTCTGCGTCATCTTGCTGTTTAGCTGATGTTTCTTCTTCTTCTTTTTCTTCATGATCGTATTGTTCAATTTCCAATTTGTTGGCTATTGGTAATCTTGGATTCATCAATAAGCTAATATACTCATTATTATCCTCATTGGCAGCTTTAAGTAGACTCACGACAATTGGCAACAAATTAAATTTTTCGTTAGTGTTTTGATAAAGAAGGAAATCTTGAAGCAATTTTTTTGCTGAATCAGGTAACGTGCCATTCAACTGATAGATCTTTCTCACCGAGTACAATAATGTGAAATTTTGAATCTTGATAAGTTGCGTTAATGACAAGTGCGGCACATTTTGCACAATAATGCTGTAAAGATGTAAAATCTGAGTGATAAGGTCTTCGGAAAGTTTGATTTTGAGGGCTTCTGGGTTGGATAAAAAATCAGATAACTCAACTGAGTTCTTTGCCTTCTTGCTTTTTTTATTGTTTAATAAACCATTTCCGCCAGAATTCTTGTTAATGACGTCATTTTTCTCTAGTAAACTTTCATAAGAAGTATCTTCAACCATTATAACTGTCATATCAACAATTTTCAAGACAAATGAAAAATCAGTCAAATCTCCCTTATCAAACAAGCTCAAAAAGTTATCAACAAACTCTAAAAGAACTGCTAGATCACGCTTGTAAGCTTGAACTTCTTCTTTATCAATGATCTTTTTATGCGTTGTTTTATTATTGTTATTCAAACTTTTCACTTGAATGGTCTTCATTGGTACCACAAGACCAATCAATTGAGAAAACTTGCTGAAGTAAACCAACGTTTGTTTACCCAAAACTTGAACTAATTGGTTGACAATCTTGATGCCATTGAGTTGGATCTGGAAAAAAGTATAATTAAGAGCTCTTTTGACATTAGAGTTCCCATGAATCAAATTTTCTTTATAGAAATGAAGTTTGGAAGAAACATTAGCCAAAAGTTCAGCAAGAGAAACAAGTTTGCCCAATGGTAAGGAAATAGTGACTTTACCAAATGGCGTAGTAATTAAGCCATTGATGAGCTCGGTCAAAGTTTCAAATCTAATAAGAAGTCTGCTCAAGTCATCAATATTGTTTAAGTCAATTGATAACGCTGGAAAACTAATTAAAGACTTGTTGTGAATATTAGATTCAGTGCTTTCAATATTCAATTGGGCTAAAGTTTCAACCATTTTGTTTATATTTGAAGGGTCATTGTCCTCATTAACTTTCAAAAATTCAGAAAATACCAATTCAATAACGGATTGGAATTCTTTTAAAACAGCACCAAAGGTAACTCTCCATTGCAAAGCAGGAGATCTGTTCACTAGAGATAACAAAACCAAAGAACTAATGATTTTCCTTCTATTTATTTGCCCCAAAGTTGGGAAAGAATCACTAACAATAATTGAAACGAGTACTTTTTCATATCCAGAGGCAAATGGTCTAAACACAGTTGGATGATTTGCAATGAGTTCTGATAATATGGACACGGAATTTATGAAAGAGGCAATATTATTGCTGTCAAGTTTCTTAACCAAGGTACCAATGAAATTTGGCAAATTTGGGGTCAAAACTTCTCTTGTCAATGACGGTTTGCCTCTAATTAAAAGACAAAGTTGAAGTGTGGTGTTTGCTGCAATATCATATAATGTACTAGGAATAATAGAAATGGTGAGTAGTTTTAAAAGACTAGCGATAAATTCGGAACTATTGTTAGACAAAATCAAAGGATTGACACTGATAGTTTTGATAAGATTACATCCAACCCATTTTAGATAGATATCTTTGGAGTTAAGATAGTTTAATGATTTTCTTGCCAATAAGTTGAGCTCACTTTGCGAAGTGGAGTGCACCAATACAGAACTGTTACGCAACTTTGCCAATATGGACTGAATGTTGGTAGGCCTTTCTGTAAGGGCTGGTAAAACAATACTAGCGAGCGTCATTTTGAAAAGTATTAGGTGGTAAAACTGTTGTGTATAATAGTTCTAATAGTCCTGATAAGCGGTTGATTACTGGGGAGATTTTTACTTACATTTGTACCTTTTCTCATCGGTATATCATTTTTTGAAATTTTTTTTTTCTATAATGCAAATACCAATGCAACGGAGTACTGCTCTTAATGTGATTAATGCATAAAGATACATAGAAGCGCGTTCTTTCACGGATGGCCTCGGTTGCTCGGAGCCAAATTCCGACTCCCGGATTTAAATTTTTTCTATAATTTTTTTTTTGCTGGAGTGGCTGATTGAACCAGGCGCTTGACAACTGCGAACTGCGAACTGCGAATTGGACATATGGCAAGTCTGCTTTGGTCTATATATCTGATTGCCAGTTTCCTTCATCTTTGCCTTTATCTGTATCTCAAATCACACATCGTTCAGCACGCCAGTACAGCTTCTTTTAGCATTCTAATAGCACCCGTTCTCATTTTCAATTACTAATTCTCGCGAACTTTACTGTCTTCATTTTAATTTAAGGTTCGTTCAGCATCCGTATCTCCCAGCACACACACATATTATTAATTTCTGTTTATATTCCTTCCGACATTCCTGATTTTCGCAGATTTATCTACACTCACACGTAATACACTCAATAAAAACAATTGTACCAAGAAATTCCACAATCAACGCAAATGTCTACTGCAATCACTACTCCTAAGGATATCTTTTTGTACATACCTAATTTAATTGGCTATGGCAGAGTCTTTTCAGCAATTTTGTCTTTCTTCTTGATGGACAACCACCCAATGTATTTCACTCTCTTGTACTCCATCTCTTGTCTATTGGATGCTTGTGATGGCTGGGCAGCAAGAAAATACAATCAATCTTCTAAGTTCGGTGCCGTGTTGGACATGGTTACTGATAGATGTACTACTTCTTCATTGCTTTGCTACTTGTGCAAAATTTATCCAGATTTTACTATTGTTTTTCAATTGCTTGTTTCTTTGGACATGGCATCTCACTATATGCACATGTATGCTACTTTGCAAACCGGTGGCGATTCTCATAAACATGTTACCAAAAAATCAAGTTGGCTTTTAAATCTATATTACACCAATAAAAATGTGTTATTCACTGCTTGTTTATTTAATGAACTTTTCTTTTTAGCCTTATACTTGATCAATTTCAACAGTTTCCCAGCGGTGTTTGGAATCAAATTTGGAGTATTTTTGGCTTATTTTACCTTGCCATTATGGGCTTTCAAGCAATTCACTAATGTGGTTCAGTTGAACAGAGCCGCTGTTATGTTGGCAAATCTCGACTGCGATGCAAAAAATGGTAAGAATGAGAAATCTGAGTAAATTCAGTCAAAAAGAGATACATATACACTTTCACATACTTCACACACAATCCCTACAATAGATTTTCCCCTTTCCTATCCTATTCCCTGAAGTTCAAAATTTTTTTACTAATACCTTTTAATCAGCCGCATCTCAGGAAAATGCAGACCTTATTAGAAATTAGTAATTTGGCCTGGTTTAGCTCAATAATAATGCGAAAGCTCATTAATTGCTCTTAATCTTGTGGAACTGTTCGTCATTATATACTCGCATTCATCCTTCTTTATTTTGTTTCTGTGTCTATTTAATGCTGTTATTGTTTCATAATATTTACTAGGTACGTCCACTTTTTTTTTCCAAGGGTCTGGGCTTTTTTACACATTTCAGTTCACTTCATCATCTCTCCATTTTTTTTAATTAACAAAATTTTGAGCTCTTATATTCTCAGGTAAAGTTACTCTATAATACAATGCTGTTCAGACGCTTCTTCATTTAAAGAATCAAGTCGTAAATCGATTCTTGCCGCATTTTCTCAATAATGTCTTCTAATTGACGTTCAGCAGGCTCTGATATATCAATCATAGTCTCATCATTTGATAAAAACAGCACCCGAAGTTGAAAGCATTGTTTTAAGCCAAAAAAATCATTAATTTTCTTATAACCATTTATAGCAAGTTGCAAGTAATTCAATATCTCGCTTTTCAACAGTTTTCCTTGGCGTTTCATTGTTTCGTATTGCGTCTTAGCTAATAAGTAATACGCCTGTGATTGTACACTCAATGAACTGTACTGCAAGATTTGAGGCATGCAGCCGCAAAGTAATTTATTGCTTTCTTTTACCTTACCCATTTTCAATAATATACGGATAAGTATGACAATGAGTTCATTCATAACACTTATAAGACTAGATTTGTCACATAATTTGATGAGTTTGTTGATGGTAGGTAAAAGCCTAATTGAGCTATTCGTTTCACTAAAAATGTCACAGTACAACACGTTGAATTTGATATACCAATAATTATTGTATAATGCAGAGTCTTTTTCACAATCTTCTATCTTTTGCTTTAAAATCTTTATGGCTTTTGCATGATTACCAAATTTGAATTCCATAAATGCCTCTAGCGTAAAGATTTCGTTTTTCAAATCAATTTCCGTTAATGACTCCTGGACTTTAAGCCCTTCAATCTGCTTTCTGGCAAAGGTCAATCTATTTTTATTTATTGATTGTTTGATTTCAAAGATCGTTTTCATTACTTCTAGACCTGTGACGGTGGTAGTATTCAAGTTTTGATCGCCTTTTACATCTAATAGTCGCGAGACTTCTTCAAGGTTCCCTCGCTCATATTCAAGCCAAGCCAATCTGAAATATGATTGATATATATTATTGATATTATGCTGAGTTTCACTGGTATCTAACGATATTTTAGCATAAAGCTGTGCTAGATCATGTATACCTACTCTCGCCCAAACTGATGATTGTAAACAACAGTTGATAATGAATGAGCCGGTGTCATAGTCATCGTTAAGCGCCAAATATCCTGATTTGATTACAGACTCTAATATTTTATTCAAAGGTCCGCCATCGATAATTATTTGTACCGCTTCCATTTGGTAAGCTTTGGAATTTAAATCAACATCGTTCATAGATATATTCACATCGGAGTTTTGATTAGTTTTTTTCTTCAAAAATTCCAAAAGTTGCTCATTGGATTCAAAAAAATCGTGCTTTAGCTCGGGGCGGTTCTTGAGAAAATTGAACAACCATGAAAGTAAATAGTTCAAGCATCCACTGTCATTATTTTCTCTGGCTACCATAATTGCTTCTTTAATGGCATCTAATGCTAGCTGATTAGAATTGAATTTTGCATGTAGCGTGGCTAAGCTTAACAATGCATATTGATAGTAATTTTGGGAATTGCTTGACATCATATAATCAAAGTAACCATGTAATGATTTAAATGCCCCCTCATAGTCACTAGCATTAATGCACTCTAAATACATTAAGTAATAAGATGCAGGTAAAATATTATTTCCTTGATGAGCCATAGTTTTTAGGGTTTCTTTCATGGCATTAGGCGTGGGCGTTCCATAAGACTCTAGTAGCCTTATTTGCTTTGACAATGCTTGCGCGAGATCATAACTAGAAATAATCTTGAATTTATCCATTGGTATGCAATTGTTTGAAATACCATCGTTATCTATATCAGGGAGATCTGAGTACGATGCATTTTGCTTGATTAACTGGATCAAATTGTTTAGTTTGCGGTCATTACCAAAATAATGTTCCTGTGTTGGAGCACTAACATCACGAACTCCGTCTAGGCGTTCGAATAAAGTATAGCTTGACTGCCTAAACTGAACAAAACCAACCCAGAACTTCTGAATCTCTTCAAACTCTAACGCTTCAAAGTCTTTAATGCAATTTAAGACAAATCTACCTAGAAAGCTTTTTTTCGTCAACAACTTTTTGGGAAGGAGGTCCTTGGGAAACTCACTTAAAATTTCCTTCCCATCTTTCACAGTATTGACTAGAAGTGAATTGGCTTTCGTTATGAACTGGTGTAAAGCATCAAGGTTTCTCAATGACCACACCGCATTCAATAATCTTGATTCAATTACTTTATAATCAGCAAGCGCCGAACTTCCTGACGCTGTCCCATTAATGTTTCCTGTACTGCTGTTGGAATTGCTCACCAACGAGCTTTTTATAAGATCTAATAACTCAGTTACAGAGATATCAATTGATATAGGATTGTTATCGATCAAGGGATGTTGTTCAATAATTTTGACAATAAGCGCCAATAGCGGGGCATCGCTTCTTTTTGGAAGGATTCCTGAACAGTAAGCGGCCACAAGCGCTAATAATGGAATCTTGTATGGCGCTAAAATGGGGGTTATGATGATTCTGTTTGAGTTCCCCATTTGTGATGATCTAATGCTCCGGAGATTTTGAACTTTGGCTTACTGACGTCTTCTCTGTATCATATTATGGGAATGCAGATCAGTGTATAGTGGATGTGTTGATGGGATACTATTGTTGTTTGTTTTCTGTTTACGTTTGTTTTGAAGATTGCGCAGGCGCTCGTAACCCCCGTATGAGGGGCTGCGCATCCGTATTACGTTAATTGACAGAAGTGGATGATGGCATTCAGGCGAAAAATCTAGAACAAACAGCAAATAGAACTGATTGGAAGTCTGAGAGGCTTGTCAAGATTTACGGCTGCAACACAATATGAGCGAAGGCAAACAGCAGCAGCAGGCAAGTAAAAAGCTTGATAAGCAAGCGAAGTATGAATTGAAACAAAAACTCAAGAAAGAGAAACAAAATGGAGAGGCAAAGTCTAAGTCTAAATCATCATCACAAGCACCACAACCACAATTTGAGGATCCAACCAAACCTGGAGAAAAAAAAGTTATTCAAGATTTTACTACTCCAGCATTCAAATCCTACGTTCCAAAAAATGTCAGCTCATCCTGGTATGAATACTGGAAAGCAATTGGTTTATTTGATGAAGTGGATGGCGCAGGAGAAATATCAACTTACTCGATCACATCTTTTCCTCAAAAATTGAATGGTGCAAATCATTTAGGAAATGCCTTTCAACAAGTTATTCAAGATGCATTAGCCAGATATAATAGAATGAATAATGTTCGAGTTTCAAGAATCCAGGCATTTCATGATGGTGGTATTGCTGTTGAAGATGCTTTGGAGACAAAATTGCTAAACGATAAAAAGTCAAAATACAGTTTAAGCAAAGATGAATTCTTGGAAAAAACCAGTGAATTAGCACAAAGAAATCTTACGCATACAGAAAAGCAAATTCAGAAACTTGGAATTTTTACCAGTACAAATCACAAGTACAATACTGCAGATTTCAATGCTCGTGAAATAACCAAAGGTTTGTTTATTCAATTATACAGGGCAGGCCTTATTGAAAGAAGACCATCAATGATTAATTGGTCATATTATTTGCGTTCGCCTGTTCCTGATACTGATATAAAATATATGAACGTTAAGGGTAAAACTTTGATTACTGTTCCCGGATACGACGAACAAGTTGAATTTGGAGTTATCAATGATTTGATCTACAAAATTGAAAACTCTGAAGAGTATTTGGTAATTGCCACCACCAAACCAGAAACCATGTTTGCTGATGTTGCTGTACTCATTCATCCGGAAGATACAAGATATCAGCATTTGGTCGGTAAAAATGCCATTCATCCAGTAAGTGGAAAATTGCTTCCTATTGTCTTCGATGATGAATTGGTGAATATTGAATTCGGAACAGGAGCTGTTAGATTAGCACCTTCCAACAATCTTAAAGATTACAAGATTGGTCTCAAATATGGATTTGAATTTATCCAGATTTTTAATTCAGACGGGACTTTGAATAAGAACTGTGGTGAAGGATGGGAAGGTCTCAAACGTTTTGAAGCTAGAAAGAAGATTTTAGAAACACTCAAGGCCAAAGGGTTGTTCATTTCGCAAAAGGATAACCCAATGAGGATTCAAATTTCTTTGAAAACAGGAGATGTGGTGGAGAAACGGTTGCACAGCCACTGGTGGTTAAGGACCCAAAATTTGTTAGCCACCAATTCTGATCTTAGTAAAAAGGTAGTAGGAAAGTTGGAACAGTTGAAAGTATTACCAGCAATTTATAAAGAAAAAATACTTGAGGAAATTGAGGATTTTGAGACTACAGACTTAATTTTGAGTACAGAAAAGACTTTGCTGAGTAGTAGTGCTGCTCCGGCGTACTACGTTGAGCTTGAAGGAGCCAATAACGACACCAACTTTAATATTAATGATTATTGGGTTGTTGCGCAAAATGAAAAAGAAGCAGAAGTCGAGGCAAAAAAAAAATTCAACAATGTCAAGCTTTTGAGAAAAGATGAAGATGACATAGAATCTTGGTTTTTTGAAGCTTCTTCCCCAATTGTATCTTTGCAGAAAGAAAATACACAAGCAGCAAGTGAGTTGGTAAATTCGTTTCAACCGCACGACTTGATTGTTGGTGCTGCATCTGATCATGATTTTAAGCTTCTCGCCAAATCAATTATGGTTTCCTTAATTTTAACCAATGGCGACAAAATGCCATTCAGAGAGGTGTTAATTCACCCTGCTGCTGCTGATTTCAATGAAAGAAAATTGTCTAAAAGGTTAGGTAATGCGTTTGATCCCTTATTTGTGGTTGATGGCTATGGTCATACAGAAATCACTAGTAACTTTACTGAGTTTGCCATTGCTAATGACAAAGAATTAAAAAAATTGATCAAGGCGTTCCATACCAAATTTCCAAAAGGTTTTAACGAGCTTGGTGCAGACGTTTTTAGACTATATTTTTTGCGTAATTTGCAAGGTGAGGGTACCCAAACTTTAAATGAAAAATTTGTATTCAATAACTTGGCTCAAATTGATAATGAGAAAAAGGACTTGTCCAAAATATATCAGTTGGTAAAATTTTCTATATTGGAGTTGACCAATGCAAACGAGTTCGAGCAATTTGCAAAAAGTGACTTTGAGGTAAAGTTCAATTATGATAAATGGATTTTAGGCAAATTGTCAAAATTGGTTACAGTGTTAACAAAAAGCATCAAAGCCAAAGATTTTAGCCAGTATATCAGCTCAATTAATAGTTTTTGGATAAGTGATGTGAATAATGTTTATTTTGAAGTGGTTAAAAACAAACTTTTGTCTCTATATGAAGATGATTATGATAGATTGAATTCAAAGAAGATCTTGTATTATGTAATAGAAACCGCATTGAGGTTGTATCATCCGGTAGCCCCATTTATCACTGAGGAGTTGTGGCAAAGATTGACTGCAGGAAAATTTCCATCCATCGAGTTACAAAATTTCCCTAACGCTGATGCTGTTCCTATTGCTAAAAATAAGGATGATGATATAAAACTGTTTGAGCAATTGTTGTCGTTAAATACATTCATCAACCAGCATGTTGCTAACTATGGCATTCCTAAGAATAACGAAGTTGTACTTCGTGCTGCGGGCTCGGCCTATGAGTTGTTGGAATCAAACAAACATATTTTGGGCTGGCTAAACAAGAAAATTGTGTTGCTTTCAGTAATTGACAAAGAAGCAGAAATCCTTAATGAGAAAGATTACGTGTTCAAGGAGTATAACTCATCGAACGGCGAGGATGCAGTCACGGTTTACTTACTCGTTAACGGTCTTTTAGATGTAAACAAAGAATATGCTAAAAATGCGTCCAAACTAGCCAAATTGCAAAAGCAAAAAGACGCAGTGGAAGGATTACAAAATGGTAAAGACTACGCTACAAAAGCTTCTCAAGAATTAAAGGAAAAACATAAGGCTCAGCTACTGGGGTATAGCAAGGAAATTGATTTGATTGAGGAGATTAACAATTCATTGAAAAAGTTCAAGATTGACGGTTGATCTTGTGCAGCCAGTGAGGGTGTTCCCTGATAATAGTTGGTGTTAGTTGCGTTACATAAAACATTAGTATACAACATTATTTTCCACACACAACAATGGTAACTACAATGTCAACTTTGAGTTGATGTCACAGTAACTTTTGAGCAATATTTAGTGTAAGTATGTATGGTTTTGTATTCGATATGTCGTACTATGTATTAATATGTTTAATGCAGTGGCCTCCTATATCATGCGTATACTGCTGAGGGAGCACGTGTATATAAGCAGGGCTAATAAACCACTACCACAAGAGAGGGCTAACAACATGCGTATCACACGAATATCACGTTACCATTACTCTCTACTGTCTGCCGTCCTATCACATCCCAACACCGCAGCCTAAAGGTTTGGCTGCCGCCGCCAATTTTTTTTTTTTTTGCAATTTTCTGTTTGTCTCTAAGGTCACGCGCCCTGGCGCCTCACTCGCTGGCGGTGAGTTTGACTGGCGGCCACACACTGGCTGGCCGCTTCCACACTGTGACTGGAACAGACTGGAGAGTCGTGCTGCGCTCTGGATGAAAAAAAAAAAAAAAATATAGTCAAAAATTTCTTGCTATATTACTACATCTACTTTGAAGTATTAGCTTAAGGTAATCAAGTATATCAGCAAACCGAAAACACTAAGCAAAAATGGGTAAAAGGTATGTGAATATCATGGGCAAGATATTGCAACATACAACTTACGACCAAGAGATAGATACCTGAACAAAGTTTTACCGTCAAAGTGCCACCTAATTATTGAATATTCAAATCAACAAGATTAACAGTAATAATGGCAAATTTTTCTCAATACAATCTGATCACAAAACAAAACATAGAATATCAAGCATACACCGCTACTTTCTGAGCTATTTTAAGGTCGCAATTTGTAATACACTGGGAACCAATGCAATCAAATTTCAATCATTTCAGTCATCGGTGACTAAAAAAAAAGCACACTTTGAAGACCAATATTGTAAGAAGCAAACGTATTTTATGCGGTTTGTCTATCTATGTATAATACTTTTGAATGTTTACAGTCCAGCTGATAAAAAACCTTACTGTCAAAGTGATACTAAATCAACCTTTTATTGCCCATATTGAATTACTGGACTTGAATAACCATAACGAACAATATCACTGCAAAATAATTAAAAATAGACGTTTAATGATCACGCTTTGTTAGATAATAGTCTCATCTTACAGTATCAAATGAAAAAGATGTTACTCGACTAGACACATGGGTTTACCCTAGTTCGAAATTTGAACATATTCAGTGTATCTATTTCCATTTCATCAAACAGAAATAATTCAAAATCAACAAAAAGGAAGCTTTTTACTAACTCCTTCTATAGTCATGGTTACAGATCTAGAACACGTTACATGTTCCAACGTGACTTCAAGAAGAATGGTATCGTTCCATTGTCCACTTACTTGAAGGTCTACAGAGTTGGTGACATTGTTGACATCAGAGCTAACGGTTCTATCCAAAAGGGTATGCCACACAAATACTACCATGGTAAGACTGGTATCGTTTACAATGTTACCAAATCTTCTGTTGGTGTTATCATCAACAAGGTCGTTGGTACCAGATACATTGAAAAAAGAGTCAACTTGAGAGTCGAACACGTTAAACACTCTGCTTGTCGTCAAGAATTTTTGAACAGAGTTAAAGAAAACGCTGCCAGAAGACAAGAAGCTAAGAAAAACGGTGTTGCTGTTCAATTGAAAAGACAACCTGAACAACCAAGAGCTGCTCACTTTGTTTCTACTGAAGGTAACAAACCAGAAACTTTGGCTCCAGCTGCTTACGAAACTTTCATTTAAGCTCTTTCATGGTTGCTTGTATTGTTTTTTTCGATCCAATATACTTTTTTAATGTAATTGTTGTATAAAACAATTGGTTTTCTGTTTTTATAGTAGTTGTAGGTGCTTTTGTCAATCTTGGCAGCCCAACTTAAATGCTCAGCATTGGTTTTCTTCCCAATTTTATCTGTTCGTCATTTTAAACCGTAACTATTTTCAGACGTTAAAGGTACAGGTTATATTTATTCATACGAATCGCATTTAAAATGAGATGTGATCCCTATTAATTTATCCCAGCAGCTATAGAGACTCATAAGTGTGATGACTTTAATATACTGCCGCGATAAAATAGGTTTTTGCCTAAATAACGAATATGAATTCTGTACTCGCTACGCTTCCATCATCATTAAAAAGTTGACCATTTCACCAGCAAATTTCAGACAAAGTTGCCCCTTCTGTATAAGTTCAAGCGGTCCTTTTTGTCAGTAAGGCATGAATGACACTTTTTCAATCTATGCTCGAAAGATTATGCAGCCATCGCTACTATGCATCGATTCTCGGGCTAAAAAAACACACACACACAGCAGTCTTGCAGGATATCGGAACTCAAGACTATGTTTCTGAAAACCTACCTAATTTATATTTCGAGGACCAAGTAAAATTCCCAAATAGGCAACAATTAGCATAGGTTTAAGGGTATGAGATCTCATAAGTTGATTAGTTTCTGCCCCATAAGATGATGTATTTGTTTCGAAGAGGTGCGTTGATAAAAGAAAAAAAAAATTAAGGTATCAGTAAATGGTGGAGGGCAAATGGCTGTAGGGAAGCACCTTTCATTTCAACACTGAAATAAACAGAGCAATGATATTTACACAGGTTGGATTCACAGAAAATATTACTAGTGCAGAATTAAATATCAAATATGAGACTGTGTAATCTGCTACGTGTAATATCGCATTTACAGGATAGAATTGCTTTTCTGACAGAACTAGAGCTCATTAGCTAAAGAACAATCTTACAAATAATTGCGCAATATCTAAGAGCTATCTTGGATGGGTTCAACCAGGCTTACAATCAACAAGTGGGTTTTCAGATTAAAGTCGCAAAAGCAAAAGTCACTTCAAGTGATGCAGCTGCTTAACTAAACTGAGCTACACACTATTGAATATCAAGGGCATAACAGACGTAAACATTAATATAGAAGTGTGTATAAATAATCATTAATGAAGGCAAAAGTAGAGTAGCAAAAGAAAATAGTCTAACTAAAAATGCAAAGATTGATTGCGGAAAGATAACAACTGTAATTAAAAAAGTGAAATTGTATCATAACAAAGTATAAAGCAAAAATATAATAGAAATAATAGAAATAA
>JXWR01001573.1_pt1 | contig 18646 bp, 5 predicted proteins | sample 315541 | NCBI WGS metagenome assembly JXWR01 (sample SAMN03273951, study PRJNA271842) | soil metagenome | isolation source: rice field ambient CO2 | place: India: CRRI Experimental farm Cuttack,Odisha-753006 | collected 2013-12-17
TAAAAATTTTTCTTCTTGACATATCTACATATCTAAAAATCTACAAATCTACAAATATATATACCGCCAATCAGTATATCACCTCAAAAGAATGTCAAATTTCAATTTTGGTTTAAAAATGGTCAGATCACAATTTATATCTCAGGCTTCAAGAGTACTTGTCTCTTCATCTTCTAACATCAATTCAGCTGCTTCAGTTTCCAATAGATCAAGTTTCTTGTCAGCAGCAAGAGCTTACCACCAAACCAAAAACAACAAAACCATATTGATTTCCAGTAAACCAAGTAGCGAATATGCATTGATGAGCGTCAACTCTTTAAAAAATGAATGTAGAAAAAGGGGTATCAAAGTTAGTGGGAGAAAGAATGAGTTAGTTAACAGATTAGTGAATAGTGATACCAAGTTGAATGATGGAGCAAGAGAAATACATACAAGTTTGAAAACAGCAGTACCATCTTCAACAGGTAATGTTAGTCTCAATACAAGCAAAAGTCAAAACAATCCATCTAAAGCCAATAAAAGCACTGATTCAGTGAGACAATTTTCTAATTCGCCAGTAAAGAATTTCACCAAAAGCGAAGCTATTTTGGCAAAAGGCGACACTTCTCATATTGACTACATAAAGTCACCAGATTTGCTCAATGAGCCTCAAGAAATTGAAACTCCACTCAGTATTATATCCCTTGCGACCCCAAAAAGCAAAGAACAACAAGATTTTCGTGGTAAAAAAGTAGCTCAACAAAAAGGTCCAGAAGCTACATCCAAAGCTAATGTATTGACCGTTGATGATTCTAGACCAGTTTCTACAGATAGCCCAGTTCACAAAAATCTTGATGTTAATCCATCTCCAAAAGCCACTACCATCAACCAATCTTCTGCGTCCACTATTGACCTGTCCAGTGGCGATAATGCTACCAGCAGTGACGCCGATTTCATTTCACGTTTCCCAGAATCCTTCTCCTCCTTAATCCAATCAATAACTTCAACTCCAGACACCGTTCTCGTGGGCGAATCTTCATCGTCCCAGATCTCTTCTACATCGGAAAATGTTTATCAAAGCGTCACACAGGCCACTAGTAGCAGTAGTAGTAGTAACAACACCAAAAGTCAAGGCAAATATAAGTACCAAGAAGTCAAATTTTCAGAATATGAAAAGACCTTCTTTGGTACTTTTGCTGCTGGGGTGGCTATTTATTGGTTAGGCTTCAACTTTTTTGAAGAAAAAAAGTCCAAATAAGATGGAAGACACAATTCAAATAAGCTGATTTTGATTTGATAAATGACTTATTGGTCTTTTTTTGTCTCCCTTATAGTGTCACTTATCTCTCTATCTTTGTTCTTACTTATATCTTCTATTTTTATTTAAATTAACTTCAAAGTGCTTTTTGTTATCCGATTTTTTTTTCAAGTTTCCAATATTTTGCTAAGGGCTCTTTATGCGATGTTTGTTGAGTTTGATATTGAGTTCAAAAACATAATTCAGCAATCAAATAGTCGCATATTACGATTACAATCACAACAATCAGGAATAGGTTTTGGTATTTTTTGAATTCTTTTATTATTTATTTACTTATTTATTTACTTATTTATTTATTCATCTTCAATATCTTTTGTACATAGTTGTTTATCTTTTACTAAATCAGTTTTACGGTCTTCGGTGACGTTGATTTTATTTCTTCTGTAGTTTCGTCTACATTCCGGTACACGGGACATAAAGAATTAAAAAAGAGAAGACAGTATCACTATGGGTATATTTTCTATAATAAACATTGAAGCTTGTATTAGTTATTATCGTCTTAAATCAAGAACCAATATATCTGCAAATGGTAACTGTTGACATTATTGTAGCTCCTGTGCGAACAAGAGAAATCCAACACAAAAGAGATTAAAAATGCAGGTCAAAAAGGATTGTTGTGAACTTATACTACAAATTAATGCTAACCCATATACGCAATATGTACAAAAGATGCACTTATTCTTCTGTAGCAATTTGACAGTATGTACAAACATAATAAGCAAAACTTCAAAAACGAGAGAAAAAGAAAAAGAAAATACATCATCTTCATAGCCACATATAGTCCAATTGGATTTCTAACCTGGTTCAGTTATCCCTAAAAGATGCTAATAATAATTCTCAACTCCTGGTTTGAGTTGGAGCTAAGGCTTCATGGTTCAAAATAACTACCTATCATTTTCTGGACCTATAAAAGTTGAATAGAAATAATTGTTAAGAATGACTATAAATGTGACACCCTGCTTTTCTTTTCTTTTTCCAAGCTTTGGGAGTTTACAACATCATGATCCGTCTTCGTCCCCGGTGTCGGGCCTATCCATTCATTTCCATCCCTTCTCATTCGGTTTCATCCCGTTTTATTCAAGCAGCGCTGTTGCTAAAACTTTGTTTACACCACTCCTTTGACATACTACTAGGGAAGATCTGAGATTGGTCTACTCTAGACATTCCACTACACCCCACACCTTTTTTAGTTTTTGCTGCTTCTCCCCTATGTGCATGTGCTTTGCATTTGCCAAAAAAAAAGTTTGCAAATTGTCAACAATCTCATCTTACTATAATATTGCACACCCTTGGTCCTGTCATTGGTTATCTAAAAGATCTATTGAGTGATCTCGATCTTGGGAGAGTGCACCTTATAACGCATGATTGTGCGTTAAGATACAGGAAGGTGGCACAAATAATCTGCTAGTTTAAATATCAAAAGGCATTTGTAATTTAAATGATTTTGTTTGAGTGTAATCAAAAGCACCTAGTTTTTGAGTCTTTCGTTTTGTGTAACGTAACATAAAATCATAAGAGTTTGTTTTTGTAAGGTTAGAAAAAAATTTTTTTTAAAAAAAAAGTCTATCCATGCCTGCTTAATCTGAAACGCTAAAGCGTTAGTCGCGAAACAATTTTGCAAACAAAAAAACTTTTTCAGTTCCGAACCCCGCGGGTTGTCGATAACTTAAGAACTGTGCTATTGAAAGCCATTTTCGCATCACACCATAATTGCCGCCATTATTTGGCACAATAATGCAACTCGAGACACCGATCGGTTATTTCGGGGTAGGACGAGGATACATTAATATTGAAAACTGTGGGTCTAATCGAAAGGATGTCATAAAGCCGAGTATACCATGAAAAATAATGCATAGGTTGCATAAACTACTAACAGTCAAAAACACTGCATCAGGTTTAAGTGGTCTGACCGGCGGGTTGCAAAGCGAAGACAAACAAAAAATTTTTTCATCTTGTCGAGAAGCTTTGTCAAAGCGTGGGTTAAGCTAGGGTGCTATAAACTGCCCACTTTGCAAATCTGATTTTGATGGGTTCTTTGATGCTGCAGTCTCGGTAGCTTTAAATTTTACTTCCCGCGCAATTCGTATGAATGAGCTATTAACATTTAAGCATAACTACAACTAGAATTGCAAAAAAAAAGATTTAAATCATTGCTAGATGCAGGCTTATCGCATTCATTGAAGCCCATCAAGAGTAAAAGTAAAAATAAGAGTAAAAATGGTAAGCATAAAACCACGTCAAAGGACGAGGGTGACTATGAAGTTAAGGAGAAGAAGAAGCATAGCAGTAAGAAAAGGGTGCGGGTGGATGAAGCAGAAGCAGGTGCAGAAGGCCAAACGCATAAGGAGGAAGTGAATATAAAGAGTCAGAAAGTTGCTTGAGGCGTAGGTTACATACATCCAAGATTGTATTAATCCAAAATTGTATTAATAAGAATACAAGGTGTATTATTATCATACTATTACGTTTTTATTTTAAAATATCAAAACTTTTTTTTTATTTTCGCACTGTTTTTTCGTTAAAATGTAGTCATTTTGTGATGGTTTCGCAGCGCACTAAGGACTAAGATTTACAAACTGATCAGAATTCATTCTGAAGACAAAAGCATAACATCGCATCATAAATTTTTTTTGGTTATAAAAAAATGAAAAAGAATGTAAACAGAAAATAAAAGCAGCTGAAATTAATAATGGAGCAGCAAACACCTATAAACAAACCACAAAAAGAGCATTGCATGAATCACAGCCTAAAAGTGTTAGGAATATGCAGTAAAGTCAAGCAACTCAAACAACTTGGCTTTAATATTAGCATCATCTGAGGCATTCACTTCCGGAATTATCTTATCCGGCTGATTAAATGCGCTCAAAAATGGAATGCTAGCCACCAGTTGTTGCTTATTGCTATTCGCTCTAGCATTTCTTAAGATTTCCTCTTCTTTGGCATCTGTGTATGTCTTCTTCACCCTTTCTTTAATCTTCATTAATTCATTGTATCTATGAGTCCAGTTGGTAATATGAATGGAATCAGAGTGCCAAATTTGGGCGAATTGGTTAGCATTCAATGCCAAGTTTCTGACAAAAATCGTCAAGTTTTTACTTGAAATTGTCTTGGTTTGACAAGTGGAGAAAACTTCAGGCAAATCTGGTCTCAAATAGGACTTGACTCGAAAAAAAGTTTCCGATTCTTCTTCTTCTGCATCATCATCATCATCATCATTATCATCATTATCATTATAATCTTTCTCATCACCTTCATTTTCATTCCCAACGTAATACATCAGATACCCGGGCTCACTGATATTTGCTGCTGTTGTCGCATCATCATCATATGGCGAAGAATATTTTGAGCTTTTCAACGATACCGGAGTAATCACAATATTTACAAATGTAAATTGAGATTTAATTAAGTCAAAATCAAAAGGTATACCAGACTCATCAAAAAATATATTAACAAAATCATTGCCAACATGACGCTTCTTCATTATCCAACTATCTGCATTCTTTGAAGGCATCATTGTTGTTGTATGAAACAATAATTGTGACACTTTATCATCCCAGCAGTAAGCATACTCGCCATCAGTATCATTGTTTCTATCAAGCCCGCCTGTGAAAAAAGTACGGCAATCTTTCAACCGTATCAAGTTTCCGATATTAGATAAAAACCTTTGATACTCTCTTGAACCCACTGAGTTTAGCAAAATTTCTTGCTCTGACAGTTGCCCAGGAGCAATATAAATCAACCCAGCTTTGTAAACTTCAATCAATGGAATATTATCAAATAGGGCAATTGAATTAGCAAACTTTTGTTCATTAGGAATCAATAATGGTGTACGATCAGTATCCGTAAAGATGTGGGCTAGCAATTGCAAAAAGATAAAACCCGAGGTAAATAGGCCATCACTGTCACTGCTAGTAGGATCTCCTTTTAAGTATTCCGCCACATTTTGTAGAGAAAGTATTGATTGGTGAGGTTTAACTTCAAATTTGGTTGTCCCTGATGGTCTTCTAACAGTGATTATCGAATCACCGGTAATTTTATGTGTTATTACCGATATAATACTAATACCAAAAACCCATCTAGAGACGATCACTGAACTATCATTGTAGTCTAATTTTTCTCTAATCAATTGAAATCGCAAATCGAGATTAGAGTAAGTAAATCTTTGTACAAAATCAATCAACACAACGCAGCGTGAATCGATTTCTTTGCCCTTTTGCTTAGAAATATCCAATAAACTCTTGATAATGAACGGTGCCAATTGCTTTCTTGACTTCATCTTCATCTTCAAGAACCAGCTCGAAATGACGTTGTAAGAAAGACAACTTAAGTAGTTCATTAGCTTGAGGTCACTGAATGCCGCTGGTACTACTATTCCTTGTGATGATGCAGCAGCAGTATCTGCCGTCTTGGCTCCTTCTTCAGATTGATCATTAGAGGTCTGGATGAACTTAAATGCCATAGCAAATACTGGCTTGAAGTCATCGTTACTGAAATTGGACATCAATGATGGAAGGTGTGATAGCGATAAAAGAAACTCCAAGATGTGTGGCGTGGCTTCCGAATTTGAGATATGTTGTTGCAATTTCCAAAGAATTGGCTGAATAAATTTCTTAATTGAAAGCGGAATTTGATAGCAGCAAACAGTCAAAGTATGAAGACATAATATTCCAACTTTTTCAAAACTGTCTAGACCCACAACCAACACATTTGCAATTTGGTCTTGCTCTTCTTTTGTGAAATGCTTGGAATATATAACAATCCTTAATAATAACCTGACTATTGTCTTTTGCAAAATAATTTTGTCTTCTTTACTCAATGATTTTCCATTAATAGACCTTGTTACTGCCTGCTCGCAAGCTTTGATTCTCAACTGTTTGATTAAGTCAATCGAATTATCAAATAGTGGAATATTTGATAGCTGCAATACAATAGAGTACCACGAAAATATTGTTACTGCAATTCCAGAATTTCCACTCAAGCTCTGCATCAACACCCGTATGAATTCGCTAAAATCTATTGTGCTCGACTCATAAGTTTTTTCTTCATTCCGTAGTTTTTTATATGTTCTAGAATTCTTATCGCTGAAGATCGTCACTGTTTCAGAAGGTTTCAAAAACAAATTTGCATCAACATACTCAAATATTAAATGATTTTGCAAAGCCAGCTTTATTTGTTGAATAATATTATGATATTTTTCATTGGGCACAATGCTCTTGCTCCTAGTCTGCGTTTGCTCTTCCGCAAGAATTTTGTATTCTCTTTTTGAATTGTCAAAGTAAAGAGCGTGCGAGTCAGACGCTCTAATTCTGGTCATGCAATCAACAATAATAAACACTATAAAAAACATATTCAATCCCTCTGCGCCAAGAAGGTAATTTTCTTTATAAGCATTGGCTTGCAAGTAAGTAGTTGACCAACGTAATATGGAAAGCAAACACAGGTATATAGTGCTAGCTTTTAAGGCCCCGTGTTTGATTTTCCGATCAACAGCAGTCTTAACAAAAAGTTTTACTAGCAATTTAGTTATCGCAATCAATGTATCAAGAGGTATACCTTTGAATAAAGGCCCTTGGCAGTCTGAATATTCTTGAAATCGCTCTGGTACACCAATCAGCTCGGCATGTTCCATACCATGTTTTTGATGTTTTTGATGCTCTTCATCCTTGGCTGTTTCCGATTGCTCTAAAGTAGAACCAAGAATGTTTTTTACCAACAAAATTTCAAAGTACTGATGTCTCAGTCGTAGCAACACCAGCTCTAAACACTCAATCAAAAATTGTATGATATCAGGATGCGTCTCAGTCATAAAAAAAGTTCGTGGTGCTGAATGACTTTCCCCGGTAAAATTTACGCCAAACAAGCATTCTACCAATGGCCACAACAGCTCATTGTTTCCTTTGAAGTCAAAATGAAAGTCCAACATCTTTTCAATGGTTTTCAACATTTGCAATCTCACTTCAAAAAACAATTGAGGGTCATCTACCTGAAACATTTTTCTTCGACTGATTAGCTGTTCATTATCAAGGACCCTGTAAACAATACTATTCATCACATCAGCAAACACCAAAGAATCATCGATTAAGAAACGACTCCCATTTTCGTAGCTCTTGAGCAAATTCTTCCAATTATCAATTGTCAAAAGGTCTGATTTTCGAATCAAAAAATCAGAAAGATATGCAGGCTCCAACTTAGTGCTGTACTCGTCATCAAGTAAGCATAATTGCAAAGTATCTATAATTTGGTGATACAAGTGCAAAACATCGAATAGGAGCACTTCAGGTTTTGATAGAAATTCCACAATCCTGTTTTCGCCTACAGATTTTGCCATAAAATTAAGATTTTCTGTGTAAGATTTACCATCTTTGAACAAGTTGGGGTACATTTTGGCAAAATTAACCTCGTCGTGAAAAATAACCGAGTAAATGGCATCAAGAACATCTAAAATGGAAAAGCATGTCGCCTCTAAACTATCAGTTTCGTGCTGGTTCCCGTCCACAGAGCTAATAATCAAGTCATCTTCTACTGGACAATCCTTTTCGCTGTATGAGTAGCTACCAGCAGAATGCCGGTCATCATCTAGCAAGCCATAGAAAAAGAGGTCTTCCGGAATATTTTTGAACACGATTGAATGATCAAGCAAAAAGAAAATGAAAAATAAGATAGATCGAACGGTTGCAAGATGCATATTTTGAGTAGACTCTTGATTCCTAATTGCATCAACCAAATTTTCCTCTACTTCTGCTTTGCTTTCGGGGCAACTTGTTCTTGATTCAAATGTATTTTCTGAAAGTTTTACTCTCTGAAGTCGGTTATACAATGAATTCACCAAGGCTTGGAACTTGAACGAAGAAGGATCAAAAATAAACTCTTTATCTTGTGATTTGAGTAGCTCAAAGTTGTTCTCTGAGATAAAGTTCCCAATAAGCTTCAAAATTCCAGCAAAGACCCGAACTCCAAACTCCAAAGGATCTATTTTTTTGCTCACATCAACCACTTCTGAGTTTGAATTGATAGTCTTGGTGATTAATGGGAAAAATTTCTCCAAGCCCAGAGGCTTAGCCTTGCGCTTCTTGCTAAAAATTTCAAAATCTGTGTCTTCGCTTCCATTGCTGTTCATCTCCGATATAGTTTTCACAAAACTTTCTTTATAGTATATTAATTCATTGTCCTCCGGTATTACATCCAACCTATCACGATCACAGGATATATTATCAAAGTTTAAAAATGTGCTATAATCAGATTGCTCAATCAATTCACAGGTTATGTTAAAAGTTACTTGACTGCAATTATCACTTTTGTTCAAAGATTTAAATATTCCTTCAATAATAGTAGAATATTTTGTATCGTCGCTATAAAAATGAAATAGCAACACCAAAACTCTAGAAAAAACTGATAAGGGTATGAACAGGTAGCCTAACGCAGTATTAATGAAATTGAAAATTTGATTAATCACTAAATTTGAGCCTTCAATATCCTTGATTTGTAACGCAATTTTAAACATTATTTTTATAGCTAAAGCTAGAACCTTATTGTCGAATATGTAACAGTTATCTTCTCTAAGAATTGTATTGAGTTTGTTAATGAAATCTCTCATTATGTTTAATCCATGTTTTGTCTCCAAAAGCGTTTCGCAAGATAATATGTCAATGAGAAACTGTATTAAAGACCTCTGACACATTGTCTCTATATCCTTACTAGTATTTCCAGTTTCTATTGAAGCTAAACTAGTATTGTCGTTTGAAGATTCTCTGCTGATATAAAGAGCCAAACTGTGAAATTCTTCAATCAATTTATTATCAACTAGCAAATAAAAACATTTCAAAAACGATTCTATATTTGGATCAACCGCTGTTTGCGAAACTTTGCAAAAGAGTAATATGTCACTGAAATACCTCGTAGTAACACTCAACTGGGTCAAGTCATCGTACTGGATGCATGTGTACAAAAGCTCAATAACGGTTTTTCTAAGTTTAATGTATTTACTATAACCATTTGCATCATTGTCAATATAATACAATATTTGCCTTGCGGGTATCCACGTTTCTAATATAGACGATATGGAGTGATTTTTTATAGATTCTTTCAATTTTAGCAATATTTCCAATTTTCTATGATTGTCCGAGATTTTTAACTCATTTATTAACGCTGGTTGATTCTCCGATCCGCCGACTGCCATAGGAGTCACGACAAAAGGGAGTTTGTCATTATTGCTGGCTGATGATGTGCTTTTCTTGAATGATTTCACCAAAGCCTTGAAAAAGCTGTAGTTGGAAGATGGTACTGATTGTTTTGAGTTTGCCTTCGATGACATCTTTGGTTCAGTATGCAAGCGTTGATGATAATAACTTCGACATTTATACCCGGTCAGATAAACTAATGATTAAATTGAGTGGATGATAAACAAGAAGCCTTGGAATATTTGACTTTTCGGGGATATAGAAACTAGATATCATGTACTCCTGATCAAATGTCGACGTAGTCTGAGCGTATTCTCTCTTAAGCTTTAGCAGCGCCTGACATGAACCATTAACTGATGCCTCAAGAGTTCTGACATTTTTTCTTTTTGTCTTTGTTTTGTTTTCACGTGCACGCGTCGCGGCCGTACTTATTGGCTACAGCTATTCATTGGAAACGTACGGCTGTATCACCAAGAGACAGTCCTGTTTCGAGGTTTGAGACTAAACAAATTCTTGGTGTAAAAAATTCTTGTTTTAATTATAAGGAGATGATTTCTTAATGGTACATCTAGTGAGTTTATGGCTGTTAGATTACATGCTTTTCGTGCAAATACTTCATCGATCAAAGACGTGCGTTCGAGTGTTGATATGTCAAAGTTGATTTCATTGCATCTACACCTCAACTAGTTTTATAACAAGGCTGTAAAACAACTACCTCTAGTAGTATTAAGAAGTATCACTCATTTTAAATTTGTTTAACTTTGATAGTTTGTTGTAAATTAAAAACTACAAATAAGACTGTGTTGCATGTATATGTATCATTATGCGGTATGGTGCGCATATCATAGGCGATGGGCAAGGAAAAAGAAGAGAAAAAAAATTTTATTTTTATTTTTATTTTTAATACTTAGAAGACATCACTATCTAAACTAAGAACCATAGGAGTGAAGTTAGTTCTGTTAAAAACTGCTTCAAAACTGCTCCACAAATCAACTGCACATAAATCACAATGACTAGCACACCACAATACAATTCTGGTTCTGTTCAGTTTAGAATCTTGACGGGATCTTACGAGCACAATATGCTTTGTGTGTCCCTAATTTTGCCTAGCGATAAAGCAAAAACTCCAGTATTCCAGCCCATCTTCCACTTAGAATCCCATTCTCTTTCAATTTACTGTGTTAGTGCCTCTAAAAGATACTTAGTTTCTGGTTCCAAAGACGAGCATATCAAAATTTATGATTTGCAAAAGAGAAAAGAGTTAGGCGATTTGTTGTCGCACGAAGGTTCCATCAACACTCTCCGTTTCTCTAACAATGGGAAATGGCTTCTATCTGGCTCTAATGATAAGTCAATCATTATCTGGAGAGTGAAAGACTGGGAAATCTTTGGCAAGTTGAAAGGGCATAAAGAAGCAGTAACTGACTTAGCGATCCATCCTTCCAATAAGATCGCCATCAGTTGTTCCGCTGACAATACTCTAAGGTTGTGGAATTTGATGACAGTGAAAAAAGCAGCTGTATTGAGATTGAAATACGAGAACACTAAAGCACAAAAACCACAATTTATTAGATGGTCCATTTCAGGTGACTATTTTCTTGTGGCGCTTTTGAATAAAGTGCTCATTTACAGTACCAATACTTGTAAAGTTGTCAAGATTCTCGAACTTAAGAGCACGATAATGCATTTAGAGCTTTACAAAATACAAGATACTGAATATTTAGTTATCGGACTTAACAACGCCTTTATGGAATTTTATAAATTCGAAGAGCTTGTTAAAGTTTCTGTCAGTGACTCTGGCTCAGAAACCGAATCAAATGAGGAAGAAACAGCGCCAAAATTTGACGAACCAGCTTTTAAACTTATTGGACACACTAACCGTATAAAAGATTTCAAAATTTACAGACCAGAGCAAAGCAATACGGATTACTTGGTTTCCATTTCCTCTGATGGAAAGATAGTTGTGTGGAATATAGATACCAAGGAACAAATTGCTGTCTACGACGCAGGTGAAAGATTGAACTGTGTTGAAATTGTGCCTGAATCAGTTGAGAAGGCCGATAGTATGAAGAAAAGAACATTGGAGGACGATCAAGGCTATAAAACTGAAAGTGAGTACGAGACGGATGGTGAAGGTACAAAGAAAATGCTTTTTGGCAATGATACTAGTCAAAAGAAGAGAAAGAAGAATAAGAATAAGGCAAAAAATAAGAAGAAAGCAGATGTGCAAGTTGAATAGATCTCTACATATACTTTTTACAAAGATTAATACTAATGATGGTTTTATGAATATATTTTAATGAAACGCATTTTTTTGGATCATAGTTTTACATACCCTTCTTCGTATATTTGGTTTTCCTGTTATTGTATGGCGTAACTCAAAATTGTGTAGACTATTGTAAACATTTAATGATGACCTTAGTGTTTCTTTTGTCTATCTCTACCTACCTTAGACCCAATTTTACACCTTGTGGCCTATTGAGTTACTTAAAAAGAGCTATTTTTCATGAAATAAATTGTTAACTTCAGAATATCGTTCAACAATACCAACTCTGATCATATATGACAGTAACGCCATAATGTTTGGACTTCAAAATTCTTGCTAAGATTGATATAGAGAAAGTAAATTAAAGGAAGTAATTGCAATGCATTAATGTACCATACCGTACTGGAACTGCACATTACCTTATTGAATAATAATAGCAAAGCCACTGCCTGTGGTGTAAGATTAAGATAATTGAAGTTGTGGCTTTGCTTGCTTTGATAACTTCGCATTTGTCCTGGGAGTCATTTTAGAGATGTATTAATAATAAAAAAAGCTTACTGTAACTATATCGCCATATTTGGAGGGGGCACACGTTCGTAAGATTTGCGGTCTATAAGACTTGCGGTTTTTCATCCCTACAGCATGTGACAATTAAGATTATGCTAGCTATATCCTATTTCATAAAGAAGATTTAGCACTGACGCAAAGAAACGAAAGGGTTTTATTGTTTGGCAGAATGCGGAAAGCAGATTGTCAAAGGTACTAAAAGTTTGCGAACAATACTTACTATAAAAATGTTCGATGTGTGATGTTAATGCCAAGAACAACAAGCATTTGTGCTGAGCCCACGTTGCGCATAATATATGTGGTATGTGAAAAAATGCAATCGATTATTTTATTTTACGAGAGGATACCATCAGGGATGAAAACCAAAAATCAAGGAAAACTTAAAAGGAGCTTGTCTAGTAACAGCAGTAGATCACCAACAAAAAAAATAATAGTCAGGCTTATGTTCATGTAAGCTGGCTTAAAGCTCAATTTTCCTTGAATAACAGGTACCCTCATGTGGATCAGGCTTACAAGAACGTGGGCCGGGGCGAAAACTTATTTTTTAAATATTTTCCATCTGTTTTCTCTGGTTCTGCATGAACGTACATGTTAATAAATCAACATGGCTGGAGTATTCAAAATTGCCCAATTAATCAAATACACCCAGTAGCAACAATGAAGGTTTGCACAACACCACTACCCATGCAAGGCACGGCCGACAAATATTTTTGTTATTGAACGTAGCAGTCTTCCTCCAAAATGCAATACGAGTGGCGTTCCATGCTATAGCAGTAATTACACAATTTGTAACTGGCGGCTATTGCAAGTAATTAATTTCAAGTTGATAAAACATTATGTAAAGGAGGACTTGTTTGAATACCGTATCGCTTCAAAGTACGGTTTATCTATGATTTTTTACAAATATTGGATTTACTTTGAGGTGACGCAAGCAAGTCAAGTAATTAGGCAGATCTAAACAAAGAGGAAAAAGAGAACAACAGGACAAAAAATGCAAAAAAACTATAAAAAAAAAAAAATTATTAACACCTCGAAGGCAAAAGGAAGTCTTTATGACACCAACCCATGACTTGAAAGAAGAAATTAGCAGAATTTTATCAAAAGCAAAGCAGGCAATTGCAAAACTAAAAAGTCTATCAAAAAAGAAGCTGTATTTATGAAATAAGCAATGGTACTTTACTTGTGAAAGTACAAGTAGTCAGCAAACTGAATCATTCCGAATTTGGAATGATTTCATAATCACTAATAACAGATCTGTGATCTGACAAATGGAAACCAATATCAGAGAACATATCCGGTGTGTAATGTCTTTTCACTGTTACACCCTTGTTGTCATTTCCGTTGGTACCTGCCATATGAAAATCGATTCTTGTGAACTTGCTACTGTCTCCAATCTTGTAAAATCCAGTGAATGTGGCATAATTTCCAATTCTGTTTTCTGGCTTGGCTTCCAAGTAGCTGTCAGTGAACTTGAAATCAGTCGCAACATTTGATTTGTAGACGGATTCAAAAGTTGAGTTGATTGCTTTGGATTGGTTATTGCCAGTAACAATTTGATAGCCACCGTTAGTTTCACCATTGGCTTCAGAGTTAAAATCGCCAGTCAAAATAACTGGACCTTTGTGGTTTTCAAACTCGTAGGCACCTCTGTATTTAATCAATGAAGCACCTAATTCTCTAGCCTCGTTACATTTATCATCCCAATGAGTGTTGATGATAGTAAATGGGGCACCACTGGAAGCGTAAGCGAAATTAGCAACAGTAGCAGAACGCACAGAACCAGCGCATTTGGCCTTAGATGGGATGAATGGATCATCAGAGAGCCAGAATGTGTCCCAGTTTTCCAATTTAACGGTATTCTTGTTGTAAAAGATTGCTTCATATTCCCCTTTAGTTTTGTTGTCAGTTCTACCAACCCCGACCCAATCATAATCAGGCAACAAGTCGTTCAAATCCTGGACTTGCAAATGCAAAGCTTCTTCAACAGCAAAGATATCAGGTTGGACAAATTCAACGTATTGAGCCAACTCAATTCTTCTAGCACACCAGGAGTTTTCTTTCCAGTTCCAGTAGTAATTAGCTTCTTCATCGTTAGTTGGAGTGTTGCTGTCTCTTAAAGATTCTAAAGTGACATTGATTGGGACATAGTTTTTAAGCAAGAAAGCACTTCTAATGTTCCAACTTTGAACTCTCAATTTAAATGATTCAGAATTTGAGTTAGATGAGGTGGCTAAAGACGTAGAAGGCATATGAGAAGATCCGGTATTTGTGGAGTTGTCTGAATTCTCAGCAGATGATGGTGGTACAGCCAGAGTTGCATTGTGACTTCTCTTAGCAATTCTACTGGCTGACGGCACTTGATACTGCTGATTGTGCAAAAACGTGTAGAAAATGTAGAAAGAAGATAGCAAAAAGTAAGCACCAAAAATGCAATTAACAGACTTCATCTTTTTGCTTTATTCGAATGTAGTTAAATGTGAGATATAAGTTGTGAAATCTAATGTAAATAAACGAAAACTTGGTGGTAGATTTGAGATCAAGTCCGGGAAGATACAAAACTTTATATAGATAATGATCGAGCTAAAAAGATGCCCACGATTCATAAAGCCGCCACAACAAGCTAATAATAGCTTTTTATTGTCTTAAGAGCAACAGCTGCACAGTTTAGGCATGATGAAAACGAAAATTTTCGCCTCAGAAGAAAGACAGAGAAAGATTAAAAAATAAGAAGAAAAAAAGAAATCCTAAACCTTGTTTGAGAAAAAACGTTATCATCCTGCGGTGTGTGACAAATTTTCCGATACTGTGCATCGAAATGCAACATCATGCTGTTCACCCTTCTCATTTTTTCCACTTAAACTTTTCCCACTCCTGTCTTATTCAGGCTTTTTTACCCGTTGGGCTTACTCGAGTATGTTCGCTGATTTTTCTTCACTTTAAGTACGTATTCAAGCAAATTTTCTGTTAATATTTTGATGCATTATGATCCCAGCCTGCAAAAGTTTGAAAAACAGACGAGTGGTTTTGTATTATTCGCTGCATCAGTTCTATTACCAAGAGGTTTTTATCGAGGAATGACAAACGACAGAAAAAAAAGAACTGCAGAAAAAAAAGAAAAAAAAAAAAAGAATCGTGCAATATTTTTACGCAGCGACGCCCGTAGACAATACCAGTACGCATGTGCGTGTCTGCAATTGTGCTGTTTTAGAACATAAGCTGCAAAAAATGAAGCAATTTGTGCACAGCACTTTGGCACCGTTGGTCCGCCAAGAAAAAGTGACTGATGGCTTATAATCATTTATGGTTTTACACAACTCGCTGCTGCTTCTGTTTTCCATGGATAATTCCCGTCTCTGATATTTTGATTCTACATTCTACCTGCAGGCGCATTGCTAGTTGCGTATGTTCGTAAAAATTCTTAATAAGTCTTCTTCTAATATTGCACTGTGGACTTTTACTGGTCGTAATTAGTGATTATCCTCCGCGCTAAGTTCGTCTCATATTTGCAACAGACTAACGCATACTTTTTCTCTTTTTTCTGTATGCGAGGTGTTTCGAGTACTGTAATAAAACAACTTTATTTGAAACCTTTGATTTAATATTTTTACTGCTGTAGGTAAAAAAAATAATAGCACAGAAAACTAAAAAATTTAAAATATTGTGCTCCGCATCTACAATGCTATTGTCAATAATATTGATTTCCATCGTATCATAGACTCTCTTATATTGTCTGCCGTTTAAGGTGTAGAGCTTGTAAGATATCGATTCGTTGAGGATTGCAACGTGGGCCCGGCAGTGATAGGCAACTTTGTGAACGTGGTTGAGAAGTAAATCAAAAAAAAAAAAAAAAGCAATCTCTTCAATTCCTTTGCTGATTTATCAACCATGTGTCGGTGGGGTGAATTGGCTCGATCAAAACAGAGATCACAAATTAAAACAATGAATCATCAATTAATAGACTTGTAGGTTAACTGAGTTGCTGCTTCTTCAATTAATCTGCCTGTATTTATAGATGCTTCATGTAATCTTTAAACTTTCTTGTGGGTTACCAAGTTGGAACTTCTTTAGCTATTACACTGCATTTTTTGATTTAATTATGTATTCGGGAGCTCATTGCATATTACTTAATGATCGTCCTTGTCTACTTTGCATATTTAGTTTTTTTTTCGAGCATTAATTTTTGAAAGCTACTTTCTGAGGCTATTAACTATTGATGCTGATAGTAATAAACAAAGAAAATATGACATTTAGCTCTACTATTGCAAAGTGCTATCAAACATATGATAGAATGAAGCTGACCGAAAAAATGAGTTTATTTGAAATCTAAATTTTTTTTAACATTTTAACAGGAATGAAGGAGTTCGTTAGCTTTTCCAGATGAGACTTTTAATTTTTGCAATTCTCATGGGTTTTTCTCTCCAAGTTACATAAAAAATGAATTTTATGATATAAAAGGACCACGTCCAGTTATAATTGATTTATTAACTATACTTTTCCAAGGGATATATTATATATTGCTAGTAGCCACAAGAAAAAGTTTTGATGCTCGACAGCAATTCTTTATTATTATTATTATTATTATTATTACTACTACTACTACTACTACTACTATTTTTTATTCTTTCTTTTTGGTCTTCCCTCAGCTTTACAGAGAAATATCTATTTTTAAGTATCCATTTTAATCACATTTACACATGTCAAGTACTGCATCTGGTTATGTGCCCATTTCTTTAGTTACATCGATGCCGGAAGGAAGAATTCAAGCCGATGGAAGCGATGTGTGGTGGTGGGACAGTACCCGGGCCAGGGCTCTTAGCAAGAACAGGACACCTTTGTCCTAATTTCCTTCTGGGACGCTGCACAATCTCGATTTCCTCTGCCTTTTTGATTTTTTTCTTGTCACTATAGACATGTTATTTTTTGATTAAAAGATACTGTACTTTGACAAAAACGATCCAGGAAAAGAGCTCATTGAGTAGGAGAGTAACGCTCTCATACTATAGCACATCATAGCTGCCAGCATTTACAACAAACAACAGTTTTAGTATAACAGCAAAATCACTGAGCTGTTTATAGTCCATAGTTTAGAGACAGATTATCTGTTTTAACGCGCCTTTTAATACTGTTTTTTAGAAGAACGCTTTGAGGGAGAATTCGCGGGTCAAGTCAAAAATAATCGTTACATAAGCCAGGCAAACACATAGAGCTGACTTTTATTTTTGTTTCGCTATCACTCACTTGTCGAAATTTAAGTTGTTGATTTGGGGATAGTGCTCCACACACTTTTTATTTTGAAGCCCTTGTTCAACACTAGGAATCCTCGAGGACAAGACAAACAAAGTCATTGAGCTGTACACTATATTTTCCTTTATACTTACGAACATAGCATTTAGTAGCTTCAATATTTTAGCCAAACATATTAAAAAGACATCTTTTAATTATTGAAAAGCATCACAATGTCGCGTCTCCCATTGGGAGGCAATAACGGGTTCAGTCCAAATCAGTTTGAATATCACTTGGCTAATCACGCAAATGACCAGCGTATAACGACGCATTCCGGCACTGATGCTCTCAATTTAGGTATGGATGATGATGTGCATTCCAAAAATGCTATCAATGATTTATACAAAAAGTTGGAATCAGTGTACTATCAACTCAAAAAATTGCAAAATCAGAATGATAAGCTTACTCAGACAGTAGAGTATCAAAGTCGAGCCATAGAGTACCAAAATGCATTATTGTCCGACTACTTCAAGACAGCATTTGAGACAAATGGGAAAGTGTATCAAAAATTCAAATTTAACACGCCCACCAACATCAATGCTGACTCGTTAGTTTCCGGTACCAGTGATCATAACAATAATGGGTCGATGGCAAACACCAACAACAACAATAATAATAACACCAACAACACAGGCAATGGTCTTAGCCATTCCAACGCTCTTGCCAACGTCATTAATCCTACAAATAATACTCCTTCTGGTAGTGGCAGTAACAACAATTCGAGCAATAGTAATACGGTATCTACTTCACATATCGGCACAACAATGACGGGACCATCAAGTCACAACTCTGCTTTATTACAGACTAACATAATGTCGTCCAATAACCTTCATCAAAGTCTTAATGGTACTGCCAATAGTGCTCTTCACACAAGTACCACACCACCCACTAATGATGGTAATCTTGCATCAATTCAAAGCATCACTAACCAGTTAAACGGTACTAGTGGCTCATTTCCCAACTTGAGTGCTCTGAATCGCAGTCTTCTTGATACAACCAATACCATTTATGGCCGTCAACCACAACCACAACCACAACCACAACCACCACCACAAC
>JXWR01000546.1_pt1 | contig 18639 bp, 12 predicted proteins | sample 315541 | NCBI WGS metagenome assembly JXWR01 (sample SAMN03273951, study PRJNA271842) | soil metagenome | isolation source: rice field ambient CO2 | place: India: CRRI Experimental farm Cuttack,Odisha-753006 | collected 2013-12-17
ATATTCCCACAGTGAAGTTGTGGTGTCTTAGCCATTGTACCATGAGGTCTTTACATAAAATATTATTATTAATTAATTAATTGAAACTCCATATATATTCTTTTATAAAAATTATTATAATTTATTAAAAACTTCTATTAAATTGTATAACCTTTAGAATAAATGGGTGGTGTTTTTAGTAAAGATTAATTTCTACATAAATTGATAAATTAGTTTTAAAATAAATTAAGCTTTGTCTAAGTTAATTTTAAATTAATATTTTTTAGTATAAAAAATTATTAAGAAATTTAATATTGTAATTATATTAATTATAAATTAAAAAATAAATAAATATAAACATAATAATAAACCTACTCCATTACATAATAAAATAATACTTAAGTCAAATAAACTTGAAAATAGTAAATATTTACTATAGTAATTAAATAAAGGATGAAACATTTTAGGTAATTTATTTTTTAAACTATCTCCATACATTTTAGTTAAATAATTAAATGTTAAACTAATAGTACAAATAATAGTTACTGAAGTAAAACAAATGAATGTTAAACTCATATTGTCAACAACTAGATTAGAAGAGTTTAAAATTGATTCGAAAGAAGAATTAATATTAGGAAAGTCTGTATTAGAATTACTTGTGCTTTCTGACATATTATTAAAAACTGTCTTAAATGTTTCTTTGTAATCAGATACATTTTCAACTTTTAATTGTTGAAATTTTTCGAATTCGAACTTTTCTTTATTAAATTCAAGTTGTTGTTGTTCTAATACAAATCTTTGTCTTTCTAACTCTAATCTTTCTAAGTCAATTTCTTTTTTAGCTTTAATTTCTTGTTGTTTTGAAATTGAAATTATAGTAGCTGTAAAAATACCTGTAAATGTTGCTCCTACAATTCCAATTAATTTAGTTGTTTCTTTATTCATGTTTTTAAAAATGTCCTATAATAAAATAGTAATATAACTCTTTTTAATACTCTACCATTATAATTAAATTATAATAGTGAGAAATAAATTAAATTGTCCGAAACTAATGTCTCGTATCAAATTATATTAAATAAATATAATTTAAATTCATTAAATTATTATATTTAATGAGCTAATTTATTAGCATTTAATTTTTATTAATGATAATTATTATTTAAAAATTATCTTGGATTTAAATAAAATTTATTTAAAATTTAATAATTATCATTACTTATAATTTGTAAATAATATTTATTATTTTTATTTTTGTAGATATTAATATTTTAGAAAATTATTAATTTTAAGTATTAATTATTTATATTATTAATATAGGGTTTTATTTTTGGGTGGTGTTAATTTTTAATTAATAGTTATTATATGGACTAATAGTTATGACTATCCTCCCCACCAGTAAACACTAATGAATAAGAATAACCAAACTACATCTACGAAATGCCAGTAAAGAATAGCTTGTTCAAATCCTAAATGGTGGTGATCCGTTAAATGATAAGATAATACTCTAAATAAACCAACTGTTAAGAAAATAGTACCTACTAAAACGTGAATTCCGTGAAATCCTGTAGCCATATAGAAAGTAGATCCGTAAACACCATCACTAAATGTAAATGGAGCATTATAGTATTCAAATCCTTGGAATCCTGTAAATACTGTTGCTAAAACTACTGTAGCAATTAATCCGTAAATAACTCCTGCTCGGTTACCTTGGATTAAGCTATGATGAGCATAAGTTACAGTTGCACCTGAAGAAAGTAAAATTACTGTATTTAATAATGGTACCTCCCAAGGATTTAATGTTTCAATACCTGCTGGAGGCCAATGAGCTCCTAATTCTACAGTAGGAGCTAATGCTGAATGGAAAAATGCCCAAAAAATACTAATAAAGAAAAATACTTCAGAAACAACAAATAGAACAAAACCTAAACTTAATCCTTTTTGTACTGCAAAAGTATGATGTCCTTGGAAAGTCAATTATATCAATATTTTAAATATTGATTTGGACTATATTTTTATGGCCCTATATAAGGTGAATAAATTCAAAATTTATGCTTTTATAATACAATATAACAACGAAAAACAGATTCACAATATTTTATTTTTTATTTAGGTTAATATTAATTACAATTAATTTAATTTTTTATTTTTCTAAATAAGAGAGCCCGCGCTACGCACGGGTTCTCAAAGACAGTTTTTGACTTACTTTAATTTATTTTTTATTAAAATTATAGAATAAACCTTAATTTATACAAAACATAAGTTTTTTTAATTATTTAAATAAATTTAGATTATTTTTATAGAAAGTAAATTAAAATTTTTGATTAATTTTTTGTTGTACTATTATCAAATTTAATTTCAATATAATTATTTTTTTCTAATAATTTTCCTAAATAAAAATAAATTTCTTTATAATAATTTAATTATTTGACATTATAGTGTTAGATAAATACATTTTTAATGTAAAAAGCATAAATCTACCAATATTTAACATGTAGTCTCTGAGGATCCGATTGGACGTCTTGTCCATTAAGATCCTGTCCCGACAAAGTCGAGGTCGGATCTTAATATTATTTATTTTGTTTCCTGCTGATTGTCCAATCTTTTAGATTGTTACTAAATTAGTACTAAAAGTTCTAAGGAGTTTCCAGCATATAGTTAAATTTATAGAAGGCACTGGGACCGGAGACCCTTGTGCCAGGTACGCTGTGCATGCCCGACACTTTATAAATAATTTTCATACCTTCTCTAGAAATATCTTTAAACCATAAAGTCATAGTAGAAACTAGAGAGATAAATCCAAGAGTTAATAAAAATAAACCATTAGAATATCCTTGGAATGTCATTACTCCTGATAGAGTAACTACTAATAAAGAAAATGATACAGCAATTGGCCAAGGCGAAGCTTCAACTAAATGAAATGGATGCGCTTGAACTGATCTATTCATAATTTTCGTTGTCATATTGTATATGTAATTCCTATCATACATTTCTATCATAAAATAGAAAAGTCAATAATTAATTATTGAAATAGTAATATATCTCTTTTTAATACTCTACCATTATAATTAAATTATAATAGTGAGAAATAGGTTAAATTATCCGGGACTAATGCCCCGTACCATATTAAAATAATAACCAAAATCGGTAATAATTAAAAAAAATAAATTAAGTATTTATAATTTTTAATTAATTTGTAGGTCATTATTTTGACAAATTTGTCTCTAATTTTTGTATTAGATACTATATGTCCAATACAAAAAATTAGTTTTTGTTTGGATCCATCGAATAACTTTATATTATTCGATAGGCTAATTTATTAGCATTTAACTTTTATTTTTTATAATTTTATAACTTCCTTGAAATAAAGTCACAATTTTTATACACAAAATAACGTAATTTTATCTATAAAAGTGACAATATTTTTTAATAAATTTAATAAGTTTAAATAAATTAAAATTAAGAAGTTATATTTGCAAGTGGCGAGACTCGAACTCGCAATCAATTTCTTGGAAGGAAACCGCATTAGCCAATTATGCTACACTTGCTTTCTTATATTGTTTCTTTTATATTTTAATATATTATTACAAAAAAAATAAAAATAACAAAAAAGAACCACCGGGGCGACCCCTTGTCTCAAAGCCTTGGGCCGCTCATCGGCCTTTCGTTTTATATAAATTTAACAAATTTAATTTTTATTTTTTATAATAATTAATATCATTATAAAATAGTTGTAAAAAGATACTAATGATTCAATTCTAGATCTGCCGGGCCGACCTAAAGGTCGGCCCGACTTAAACTATAACTATACTTTAAATTCTTTAGACCTATAGTTCTTGTGTAATTTTTTAAATATCACAATTATAGAAAAATATACTTAAATCTAATTATAATATTAATTATATAAAAATATGTTTAAATTAGAATATTCAAAAAAATAATAAAATAGCGTAGTTAAGCTGTTCTATATTTAATAATAATAATATAGATTATTTTATTATAAGATTCAAAATTTTTATCTTAGGTTTAAAGCAGAACTCAGAATTTTTTACTTTTTAAGTTATTTATTTTTTAAATCTTTATTTTATATTAAACTTAATTACCAATTCCTGTACTTTGCATAAAATTTATAACCAAAGACTTTTTAACTTAAATATAAATTAAATAATAAATAATAAATTTATCTTAAAATCAAGAAAATTTTAATAATCAGATTTTTTTTATTTATAAATTTTCTGAATTATTAATTTAAAAATTTTGGTTTATTTTTATATAATAAAAATTCTATAATATATATATAATTTTGTTGCATATTTAAAAAAATTATAAGTAAGAATTAAAATTTAAATAAAAATAATGTTTATATAGTAATTTAGTTTATATAAATAAAATTTTATTTAAATTTTTCGGATTGACTTGTTATTGAAAGTTTTATTCTTAAAACTAAAATCCCGCGTAATGACATCATTATTTTTTAAGATGTTGTTTTTAATAAATAAATAAATTTAAAATAAATAATTTTTAATTCAGCACGGGATAAGATTAATATCAAAATTTTAATTTGGTAATTAGGTTTTGTCTTTTAGGAAAGAATTCTATGAATTCTTGATTCAAAATAAATTAAAATAATAATTTTAACCCTTTTTAATTATAATATTATTATTTAAAAATAATATTATACAGAACAAAATAAATTTAATTTTAAGGTTTTTTAGATTTAATTTAAATATTTAAGGAATAAAATTTATTTTTAAATAAATTTATTTTATATTTTATATTTATAAATATATAAATATAATTTTGCGTTTTATACGTTTTTATATCTTGAGAAATAAATAGATAATGTATTTATTTTCATTCTAAAGGTTAAATAATTTTTATATTTTTAAAAATTAATCCATAGAATTTTTTTTAATTTAAATAATAATTATTATATAATTATTATTAGTTTACAAATTAAAAAAATAAAATACATTTTTCGGATTTTTTATAAAATTTTTAAATCTGAAATGAGTAAACTTGGGGTTTTAAAACTCTAATAAAACTCAATTATAATTAAATAAAATTATGATGGAATTTTCGATAAATTTAAATAACTTTTTTTTATCAGCCTAAATTCATTTTATTTTTAATGAAATTACTAAAAAGTCATCCCTTTTTAAGCCTTGCTAATAGTTATGTAATTGATTCACCTCAACCTTCTAATCTTAATTATGCTTGGAATTTTGGATCTTTACTAGCTTTATGTTTAGGTATCCAAATTGTTACTGGAGTTACTTTAGCTATGCACTATACACCTAATATTGATTTAGCTTTTATTAGTGTAGAACATATTATGAGAGATGTAAATTATGGATGGATGATTAGATATCTTCATGCTAATACTGCATCATTCTTCTTCTTATTTGTATACTTACATATTGGTAGAGGATTATACTATGGTTCATATAAATCTCCTAGAGCATTACCATGGAGTATTGGTGTAATTATTTTAATTTTAATGATGGCTACAGCTTTCCTGGGTATTGAAAACACATGCCCAAAATGGTTAGATGATGAAATGGGAACTTTCTTAATGACTAGTAATTTGATTATTTCTCCTAAACTTAAATCTCTATTTGATGAATATAAGATTAAACCATATCTTGTATTTTCAGAACTTTATAAAGAATCAGTTAAAGAAAATCTTAGAGCTGAAACTAGAAAAAAAGCAGGTATTTATGGTATTTTAAATCTAACTACCGGTAATTTTTATATTGGAAGCGCTGTAACTAATAGATTTTACAGTAGATTTTATAAACATCTTATTAGAGGTTTAGGTAATAAAAATATTGCCATTGATCTCGAAAAATATGGAATTGAATCCTTCGTATTTGTTATTCTAGAATACTTCCCAGAATCAGTAACAAAACGGAATAACCCAGATCTAATGGTTTTAGAAACTTATTGGATTCAAACATATAAACCAACTTATAACATTCTACTTGAAGCTGGTAACTTTTTAGGATATACTCATTCTGAGGAAGTTAAACAGAAAATAAGAGATATTTATTCAGATGAGAAAAGAAAACGAGTTTCTTTAATCAATAAAAATAAGACTTTATCAGATTCTGTAAAAGCTTTAATTAGATAAAAGGCGAGGGTCCGCGTAGCAGGCATTTGCCAAGGGGCCTCCGGCCCCTCGGCTTTAAGTAGATCAAATGAAGTTAAGAATAAATATAGATTAGCGAGGAGGGGCGAAGCCCCGAAGAAGAGAAAACCTCCTTTGGGGCAAGAAAAGGTTTTAACTTTTCTCGCCCCTCCTAGCATCTGCCGCTACGCGGCCGACGCTTCTTCAAAACCGATAACGTTATATAATGAAGACGGTTCAGTTTATATGAAATTTGGAGGTATTCGATTAATGATTAAACACTTCGAGTGTGATCATAAGACCATTAATAAATATATTAAGTCTGGAGAACTTTTCAAAAAACAATGGTATATTAAATTAGATTAATTACCATATAATTACATAAGAGTATTATTATTCACTTCTAATCATAGTCCTATATGGAGAATTGCGCAATCTATACAGAAAAGCTATTCAGTAGTATAGAATGCCCTGACAGGGGCATTGAAGAGGATAACGACCTCTTTGGCTATATTGATGAAAACGGTCAAAGATTAGACATCTTTTTCAAGACCGTCGGTGGTGTATACCATCGCTACAGACTGGGTCATCAATGGGTGCCTGAAATGGTGCTTAATGTACAGTCGGATTTCCGAGAATATCCCTTTATTCTCCACAAGGCCTTAAATGATATTTACTGGAAAGAGAATTAACGAACTTGAGGATCAGTAAATTGATAAGGTACATGAAATATAAACCAGATGTCATTATAATGGTGTTTATATTTTGGAAATTGTATGTTCTTCCTTGGGGTCAAATGAGTTTATGGGGTGCAACAGTAATTACTAACTTACTTTCTGCTATCCCATGGATTGGTAAAGATTTAGTAGAATTCGGAAACTTAGAAAATGTTTTTATTTATTCAAATGTTGTAGAACTAGGTATTTTACCTATTATTGGTACTATTAATAGTAAAGCTTTAAATAAAATTAAACTTCGAACAGAACAAGAAAGATTAGATACACTAAAAACTTCAAAAAGTTTTCTTGCTATGCTTGTTGGTTTAATTGATGGTGATGGATATATTGCTATTACTAAAACACCAAAAAATTATATTAGAATTGATCTAATTATCTCTTTAGATTTAAGAGATTTAGATTTGATTAACTATATTCATTCGGTGTTAAAAATTGGTCGTGTAAATAAATATCCAAAATTAAATGTAGTAAAGTTAACTATTTCAAGAACAGATCTACAAACTATTTTATTTCCTCTATTTATTTATCATAATTTATATTTCTTAACAGAAACACGAGAAGCTCAATTTGATAAAGTAATGTTTATTCTTCAAAATAATATTAAAAAGTATTCTGAGCTACCTGATAAATTTCCGGTTTACTGTAATTTACCTGTAACTGCAGAGGATTATAGTAAATTAGATTTTTTCCCAAATTGGATTGTCGGTTTTACAATAGCAGAAGGATCATTTTTTGTTAAAAATAATAAGGATATTTGTTTTTCATTAAAACAAAGAACACATGAATTATTATTTGAGGCATTCAAAATTATTTTTAATACAAAAGTAAAAATTGATACTTCTGAAGATTATTCTAAATTTATGGTTAGTTCCATTAGGGATATTCAAAAAGTAGTTGATTTTTTCTCTTTCTCAGATTTACATCCTCTTGTTGGTTATAAATTAACACAATATAATTTATGGTTAAATAATATTCGAGAAAGTTCACGATATGGAAAGATTAAATCACCTTAATAATAAATTAAGTATAAATTCACGATTTGATAAATAAAATAAAATTAAACATTTTCTAATTCTAGGGTGTTGACATCATCCTAGATATAACTACCGAGATCTTTAAGATTTCGGAGTTAAGACATTATGAGTTCCATTAAACTTAATAGTTTAATCGCAAATTGGGTGAATTGCAAGAACATCTCTTTGTTCACAGGGAGACAACTTGCAGCGAAGCATATATCAGTGCTATAAAGATATATGAACGTTCAACGACTAATCGGTGAGCTGCACTAGCAATAATCCGGACACGAGTGCCCAACGACATCGTCAACTTATTTAATGGATAATCCATTTAAGTTAGAAATGGTCGATGACATAGTCTAAACTTATTAGTGATAATAAGAAGGTACAATTAAATGTTGTATCGATAATATTTTTGTCATCTGGGGAGGTTTCAGTGTTGATAATGCAACATTAAACCGATTCTTCAGTCTTCATTACTTATTACCATTCATTTTAGCAGCTTTAGCTGTTATGCATTTATTAGCTCTACACGAACATGGATCAAGTAATCCATTAGGAATTACAGCAAATGCTGATAGACTTTATATGCATCCTTATTATACATTTAAAGATTTAGTAACAATTTTCTTATTTTTCTTAGTATTAGCTTTATTCTTATTTTATGCACCAAATAAACTTGGTCATCCTGATAATTATATTCCAGCTAATCCAATGCAAACTCCTGCGTCAATTGTACCAGAGTGGTACCTATTACCTTTCTATGCAATTTTACGATCTATTCCTGATAAATTAGGAGGAGTAATTGCTATGTTTGGTTCTTTATTAATTCTATTAGCTATGCCTTTATTAGATCTTTCAAGAGTTAGAGGTTCGGCATTCCGACCATTAATGAAATTCTTCTTCTGGTTATTAGTAGTAGATTTCCTTATCTTATTATGGTGTGGATCTCAACACGTAGAAGAACCATTCATTACTTTAGGACAATTTGCAACAACATTCTATTTTAGTTGGTTCTTAATTATTGTACCAGTGGTAAGTGTAATTGAGAATACTTTAATTGATTTAGCTACAGAAAATAAATCTTAATCAAAAAAAATATTCTACAAATTTAAATAAAATAACAACCACCCTTATTAAACCCTTTAGATTAATAAAAATTTTTCTTTCTTGTAAATTATTTAAGATTAAAATTAAAAATAATTAATTATTTTATGATTAAGTTTATACTGTTACACTATATAAATTACTTAAAATTAATAAATATTTTAAAAATTTAATGAGCAAATTTACATTGTTCCATTATAAAATTTACTTAAAATTTAAATAATTATAATGTAATAAAGGATTTAATAAAAAAAGAATATTAATAGTTATTATATAAATAATTAAGATTAATTTAACTTTTTAGTAGTAAAATACTAAGCTTGCTCATTTAACCAAGTTAAGTATTTTTTTTAAAATACTGCTTTTACGACAATAGGCATAAGATAATCTTCTACTTATATGTCATGCCTATCATAAAATAAAGGTTTTAGTAAGGGGAGGGGGTGGTTATTAATTTTATTTAGATATATTATATTATTAAAAAATATTTACGCTTGCTCGTTTAACCAAGCTAAATATTTTTCTAATGATACAGCTTCTACAGCAATTGGCATAACATTCGTCTTAAGTTATTTAAAAATAACTCCGGTATAACCGCCATGAATTTCGTCATGGATGGGACTATATCTTCATTCATTAAAATGAATGTTTCACGTGTAGTCTCTGAGGAGCCAGAATAAATTTTCTGTTTCCTGCCCATTGTCCATTGTATTATCCCAATTATTATCACGGTTTCCGTAAATTGGGCTTTAGGAGTTTCGGGCATATAGTGAGATTATCCTCATCTAATAATGGGGGGGCTTATTACCTACCCGTGGTGAACTCCACAAATCTCCGAACATTGTCCGTAGTAAACTCCTTCTCGTTCTACTAAAACGGAAGTTTGGTTTAATCGTCCAGGAATTGCATCAATTTTAAGTCCTAAAGAAGGAACAGCAAATGAATGAATTACGTCAGCACCAGTTACAATGAATCGGATGTGAGTTCCTACTGGAACTACTACTCGGTTATCTACTTCTAAAAGTCGTAGTTGACCTTCTTCTAAGTCATCTGTTGGAACTAGATAAGAATCAAATTCGATAGATTCTCCATCTTCATTAACAAAATCAGAATACTCATAAGACCAATACCATTGATGTCCTAATGCTTTAATTGTCATAGCAGGATCAATTACTTCATCCATTAAATATAATAATTTGAAACTAGGGAAAGCAATTGCAATTAATACAAAAGCTGGAGTAATAGTCCAAATTAATTCAATTAAAGTACCATGATTATGATATTTATAAACAATTTGATTTTTATTAGAACCAAAATTTACAATAATTGAAGTTAACACCCAAGAAACTCCAAATAAAATAACTACTAGATAAAACATAATTTGATCATGTAATTCTACAATTCCTTCATATGAAGGTGATGCACCATCTTGGAAAGCCCATTGCCAAGGCTCAGGAGCATCATTCCATACAGGAGAAATGATATTTAATGATTTAAGCATATTTAACATAAATTCTTATTCACGATATCCCTTAGATAAAATAAATAAATTAAATAATTAATAAATTAATTATACATAAACAAAATTAATGTATAGTTTATTTAGCCGTCAAAATAGGCTTTAATATTAAATAATTAAGTGGATTATTGATTATTAAAATCCATAACTTAACTTTGTGCAAAACAATCTTACACTTAAAAAGAAAAATTATTTTTTGCGTAGAGGTCCATAATTAATCTACTTAAAAATTAGTGTAGTTCAATTGCATCTTTTAGGTAAGAACAAGTTAAAATAGTGAAAACATATGCCTGAAGAATACCAATACCAAATTCTAAACCAGCTAAAGCTGTTAAGAATAATAGAGGTAATAGACTAACTAATAATAATACAGGTCCTGCTACTACCATTTTCCATGTGAAAGTTGAAATAATTTTTAATAAAGAGTGTCCTGCAATCATATTAGCACCTAATCGAACACCTAAAGAAACTGCTCGAGCTAAATAAGAAATTAACTCAATAGCTACTAATAAAAATACTAGAGCAAATGGAGTACCAGCTGGAATAAAGAATGCAAAAAATCCTAATCCATGTCGTTGGAATCCAATAATAGTAACTCCAATTAGAATAGCTGTAGCTAAACTAATAGTTAAAACAAGATGAGAAGTAGTTGTGAAAGAATAAGGTACTAAACCTACTAGATTACTAATTAAAATAAAATTGAATAAAGCAAAAATGAATGGTACATAAACTTCATTTTTTGGTCCAATTTGTTCTCGAACTAAATTTAAAATAGATCCGTAAACAGATTCAGAATGAATAGTCCATCGAGAAGGAATTACATAACCATTATTTAAAGATAAAACATTCATACTGATAGTAATTACTACTACCATAATTAAATAAAATCCAATGTTAGTTAAAGATAATTTAGTAAATCCAAAAATTGGAGCTAAAATGAAAACAAAATCATTAATTTCAAATTGCTCTAGTGGGTTATTAACTAAGAAAGTTGTAGCTAAAGTTGACATTTTTATTTATTTATCAGTGCTTTTTTATCAAATCGGTACCTCTAGTTCTCAAATATTAAAAAATTTATATAATTATTTAAATTTTTAACCTAATAAGATTAAAAATTGGTTCCGCGCAAAATGCGCGGACCCGATCAAGGCAGGCTGCGCCTGCCTTGATTTTTTAATTTTATAAATTAAATTAAATTTTGCACGAACAAATAAGATTGTCCGGCCTAGAAAGAGAGAACGGATGTAAAACATCAATCTAAAATAATCTAATTAATAAGATTAACTTAGACTACTTTATTATTATAATTTAATTTAAAACATAATAAAAAGTAAGGTGACCTTACTTATAATTGGACTAAATATTATACTTTTTAAATTATTAAATAATTTTAATATAATAATATCTAAGAAAAATTTTAAAATTAAAATGGACCAGAGTGACAACTACACCATTTCTTAAGTAATACCGCCGCGCAATGCGCGGCGACCTGACCTATTAAAATTAATTCAATACACTAATCTTTAAAATAAAATCAGAACCGGCCAAAAGTAGTTCTTTGGGAACCCGCGCGCAGCGCGGGTCCCCTTCATATAATTAAAAACTCATAATACAATTTATGTAAAAATATTTTAACTCGGCCGACCGAAGGTCGATCATATAAATCTATGCTACATACGGGCTTATTTTTAATAAATTAAAAAATTTATAATTAATTAATTATAAATTTATAATAAATTAAAGATAGTTGTTGCTATGTGGCAATTACTATTAATTAATGAATCATTTTAAATCAGAGATTTAACATTTTATAAAATCTAAAGGGTTTAATAAAAGGGGGGTAATTAATAATAGTTATTAGATTAATAAATTAGATACTGCTAAATGCATAGGTTCTAAGAATAAATTTGGGAATAATCCCATTACAAACATTAAGAATAATAATGGTAATAATGTCATAAATTCTCTTCGGTTGATATCACCCATTGGAACTAAATATTTACTTTGAGCACCAAATGCAGTTCTATTATATAGCCAAATACCATATGCAGCACTTAAAATCATTCCTAATCCTCCTAATACAGTTAATACTGGATTTTGTTGGAATGCTCCAGTAAGTGTCATAAATTCACCTACAAAATTAGCAGATAATGGTACTGCAATATTACCTAATGTAAATAAAAAGAACATAATAGACCATACAGGCATATGTTGAGTTAATCCTCGATAATATTTTAATAATCGAGTATGATATCGATCATATAAAATAACTACACAAATGAATAAAGCAGGAGATACTACTCCATGAGCAAGCATAAGAATTAATGATCCTTCAATTCCTTGAATTGTATTACTAAATAAACCTAATAAAGTAATATTCATATGTCCTACAGAAGAATAAGCAATAATTTTTTTTAAATCTACTTGTCTTAAAGTAGTGAAAGATGAATAAATAATACTAATAACAGCTAAAGAGTAAACTAAAGGAGTAAAAAATACAGAAGCATCTGGTAAAATAGCAATAGAATATCGTAAAAATCCGTAACCAGCTAATTTTAATAAAATTCCAGCTAAAATAATTGATCCAGCTAAATTAGCTTCTACATGAGCTTCAGGTAACCAAATATGGAAAGGAATCATAGGAACTTTTACTGCAAATGATAAAAAGAATCCTAACCATAAAATTTTTTGTCGAGTTTCACTAATATCTGCTACTGCTAATACTTGATAATCTGTTGAACCTACTTCAAAATAAATTACTAAAATAGCTAATAACATAAATAAAGAACCTAATAAAGTATATAGAAAAAATTGGTAAGCTGCATGAATTTTTCTTTCTCGTGCACCCCAAATACCAATAATTAAAAACATAGGAATTAATACACTTTCAAAACAAATATAAAATAATAATAAATCTAAAACAACAAATACTGCAATTAATAAAGTTTCTAAAACTAAGAAAGCAATTAAGAAATATTTAATTCCTGTTTTAACACTTTCCCAACTAGCTAAAATACAAATAGGAATAATAAATGTAGTTAGTAAAACAAAAAATAAAGAAATACCATCTACTCCAACTACTTCTTGAGTAGTTACAGTAGGAAAAGAACTAACAAATTGAAATCCATTATAATTAGAATCAAATCCAGCCCAAAGAACTAAAGATAATACAAAAGTTAATAATGAACTAGCAAGAGCTACCTTTTTCTGTAAAAAAGAATTTTCTCCAGATAAGATAACACCAAAAACACCTAAAATAGGAGTAACTAATAATGATAAAATCATAGTTATAATTTAAATTGTAACTTCTTAAATAGAGAGAATATTTATTATACAAAATAATTAAATAATAAATATTAAAAAATTTATCCTTATCGAGGGATTAAAACTTACCTTAATAAAAAAATTAAGAATAATATTTCTAACTTATGTGTAAAACATATAAAGCTAAAATTATTTAATTCTTAATTCATACAAATTAAAATTACTGAATACAAGGAAGATATCAGAGTTCATTAAAAGCCCTTAAACAACAAAAAATATAACCCTTTTTGGGTATTTTTTATATACGAAGTCAGATAAATTAAATTTTAAGGTTTAGCCCATACCTTACACGGTCCTGACGGACATCCCATATTTTAACTTGAGACAGGCAAAAATAGTTATAAATCCAAAATTTCAATAATAAATTATTAAAATTTATGTTATTTTATACTATCTTTTAATAAAAATTTATAATATATAAATTATATAAAATTTAATTTATAAAAGAAACGAGAGAATCGCTAAGTAATTCCTTATTTCAACTGTAGGCTTTACCTGCCGTAGAAACTGAAAATATAATTAAAGATGAATATCGCGTAGCGATATCCATTTTGCTGATTATATCAGCGATAATAATAAAATGCCAAATAAAAATTATTTTGGATTATTCGACAAAATAATTATATAATTTATTAAAATACTAAATGTTTTATTTTAATAAAAATAATATTGCTTAGCTATTCAATTTATAATTTTAATTTCCCAATAATAAATCCCTTAACCTATTAATAATTTTAAAACCCAATGCCACAATTAGTTCCATTTTATTTTTTAAATCAAGTATCATTTGCATTTCTTCTACTTATGGTTTTACTATATGTAGTATCTAAATTTATTTTACCTAACTTTAAGTTAGTACAATCTTCTCGAATGTTCTTAGCATCTAAATAATTAATTTATTAAGATAGTCCGAAATAATCTAATTTCGGTGAATTTCGAAAAATTTTTTAATAAAACCGGGCTTTACTGAAAATATTTTGCCGAAATAAATTTTTTAATTTATTCGTCTTTTATATAAAAAAATCTTTAAGCCATTTAATTTTAAATATTTATATTAGATACAATAAAAATTAATATACACCCTTCCCTTTATTATAACCTTTATAACCAATTAAATATAAGTATTATACTAGGACCTATAATAGATACAATTTTACTTAATTATATAATATTATAATTATAAAAAAGTAAAAAAATAATAAAACTAAAAATAAAACATACATTTTTCAATATAAATCACGGTACTGTAATTACTAATATTAAGTTAAATACTAAAATTCTTTTTTTACGATAAATTAATAACAATAGTTCATATAAATATTTATAATAAATTCTAAACTTAAAAATAACCACCTCCTTAATGTAATCTTGAAAAAATTAGTTATAAGCCTATAAAATACAGAAAAAGGAGATTATAAAAATTTGTGGTAAATATGAGGATGATAGTATTGAAGTCATTACTCATTAATTAAAATCCTTATAATATCCCAGTGACATCTCTGTGACATAATTTGAAATTATATCACTCTTTAGTCTGTGTGTTTTAATAGAAAATGACATCAGTTACATCAGTTACAATTTTATTCTTTATAAAACCCTTTATCTTTAAAATACTTTATTGATCACTACCGTAAATTTTTTCGCTATATTTAATTGTAAATAAATTATGCGAAAACGGTGGTGAATATTCTTAAAATTTAAAGAATGGAAGGATTTAAACCTTCATTTTAAGTTTCGTCTCTGAGTTTTACTTAATTTATATTTTGTTCTTATTTAATTCCTAATTATATCATTTATTGACTTTTTATTTGAATTTATTAAATTTTAGTAATTTAATTTTAAGACATTTAGTCAGATAAAGTATATTCAATATTAACAGGCTTTCATCCGTAGATATTCTTAAATTTAATTTTTATAGTATACTTACTGTGGGACTCGAACCCACAAGCCTCTCGGCACCGAAGTTTAAATTCGGAGAGTTTACCAATTTCTCCAAGTAAGCAAAAATTATTATATTTAGTGAATAAAATTTTTTATATTCCGTGAAAATAAGTAATATTCTTATTTTCTAAAATTTAAAACAATTAATTTATTAATAGTCGACCCTGTTTTAATTAAATACTAAAATTTGTGATACTTTATATCCTATAAATTAAGTCTAATTATTATTTTAATAATAAAATGAGCGCACTTTATGTGCGCTCATTAAAGTTTTCCTTTGAAATTAAACAAAAATAAATTTTTAAATCTAAAAATGTTTGGGAATTTAAAACTCAAGAATCTTAAGGTTGCCTGGATATAAAAAATATATATTACCGGGAGAGAGATTTGAACTCCCAAGTTTTATGTATGAAATAAACATTTTACCATTAAATTATCCCGGCTATATTGTTTCTTTTATTTATTAAACTATATATTAATTTTAAGTATATATTATTCTTAGAGTTAAATAAGCCGAATTCTGTTATTAAGTTAATATATCTATACTCAATAAATTTATTTATTGAATAAAAAGCTATCCTTACTAAGGATTAAAGCGCTTTAGATCTTCAACTAAAATTAAACCCTCGCCGGGCTACTTGTAGCCTGGCGAGGTTAAGGGCGGCATAGCCGCCCTTGACGAAATATTTATTTTTAGTTAAAAATTTTTAGCTTAGGCTTACCACAGGTTAAATTATTCTATCATAAATTTTAGCATAAGACCAAAGGCCCTCTGCATTAAATATTACACGGCCAACACTTTTGTAAAATCTTAAAAAAAGTATTTTTTAGAGTCAATCTATTAAAAAAGTTAAAAATATTTAGAGCCGAAAGATCCTATAAATAAAAGCTATGCTCTAGTACTTTTTATTGTAAATTTACTTTTTTGAGATTTTAAATTTAAATTGTCTATTTTTGATCAATTATAAATTTTATTTAAAAATTTTTTAAAAATATTATTAAAAATAAATTTGTTAGTAGATAATGTACTCAAAGTCAAGTATTACTACTTACTCACTTAAAATTATAATTTAAAAAATTTTAAATTTTGGTTGATATAGCCGGTCCATATTTATCATTTTTAAAATAAAAGACGACGATAAATACAGTTATCTAAAATTAAAAAAATTATAATTATGGGGCCCAAAATATTTCTTTTAATTACCCTAATTTTCATTAGATATTTTACATTGTGGTTATTTAATTTATTAAATAATAAGCCCCGGACTTTCCTCCAAATAAATTTTATTTGGTTAACTATTATAACTCCTAAGAAAAATTATTACTTATAAAAAATTACAATAAATATTATAAAATTTAAGCTTAAAATTTAAATTATTTATTATAAAATTTATTAAATGATAATAAAAAGTTTATTTTAATAAACTTTTTAAATTATAATAAAATGGGACGGCCAAAAGCCGTCCCTAAAAACTTATATTATGTGTAGGTTATCTTTATTTTACATTTCATTAGAAAGTTTACACTACGAACAGATCTTCTTAATTTAATAATAAATTTTTAATATTTAAATTTTTAATTAAATTTATTTTTGGATTAAATTTATTATTAAATAAGACCTACGTATTCCCAAAGAACTACTTTTGATCGGCCCTGAATTTATATTAATTGTGCGGATGATAGATTTGAACTACCACGTCTAGATCATGAGTCTAGTATGCTGCCATTACACCAATCCGCATTATTGTTTAGTCTTAGGCTTTGCCTTGAACCCCAAACAAAGGTCCGGGCCGGGCAAAGCCCGGCCCTGGTCAAGATAAATAAATTTTTCTCGGCTATTAATAAATTTATTATTTTTAAATTTATTTAATAATTTTGTTTATAAATTAATTTATTATTTAATATGAGGAGAGAGGGATTCGAACCCCCAAAGAGCGCAAGGGCTCACGAGTTTACAGCTCGCTCACTGACCAATCAGTATTCTCCCCTTATAAAAAAATTATTTATGTAAAGCATATTTTATTAAAAATTACTTTTTATAAAGTTAATAAATATTTTTTAATAAAAGAGAACCTGCGCATAGTGCGGGTTCCTAGGGCCGACTTTTATTTATGTTTTATATACAAAATAAATAAAAATATATTGATTACTTATATAAATTTATTATTAAATTAATAATAAATTTAAAGACTTATCGGAAAACCTTCTTTTATTAAAATTATTATTTTTATTCGATTAAAATCCGCACTTTGCACGAGGGATAAGGATGTGGGTATAAGATAGGTTTTACATTAAAAATATTAAATTTTTACAAAAAATTCAAAAATTAATAGAATATAGATATGAGTTAAAGAGTAATTTTACGTTAAAAAAATTAAAATTTTGCAAATAAATTAAAAATTTAATGATATTAAATTTCGTATAAAATAAAAAAATGTATTAGTATTCGTTGTTAATAAAATAACATAACAAAATTGTATATAAGGTGTATAAAATAGATGTATAAAATTAGTATTTACATTTTGGTAAATATACCTTAGGATATATAATTGTATATGTATGAAGGGAGTTTTATTATATTAATAAGAATTTTAGTAAAGAGAGATGTTAATTAAATATTAATATTATATAGTAGTAATTTATTATTTAATAAATGTTTTATAATAGATAATATTAAAAAATTCCGATTTATTTTTTATAAATGTTTAAATACGTCGAGACAGAACCCACAATATACTATTGCCAACTACATTGGTATTTTATTTAAATTAAAATTTGTAATATAAGGTTTTTATTTTAAACAAATAATATATAAGTAACAATTAACTTTTTAATATTAAATTATTCTATAAAAAATAGGGGTTATTCCTTAAATGGTAGAGGGCTCGT
>JXWR01001526.1_pt1 | contig 18638 bp, 8 predicted proteins | sample 315541 | NCBI WGS metagenome assembly JXWR01 (sample SAMN03273951, study PRJNA271842) | soil metagenome | isolation source: rice field ambient CO2 | place: India: CRRI Experimental farm Cuttack,Odisha-753006 | collected 2013-12-17
ATAATATAATATAATATTTAAAAATATTTATTTAATAATAAATAAATAAATAACAAATAAATAGTAAAATTAGTAAGAATAAAAGAGGATCCGCAACATCAATAAAAGGAGGAAGGAGAAAAGCAAAAACGAAAGAGGAAGGAAAAATAAAGTATTATACCAAATCTAACAAAATTGGCGCGAATATAATAAGGACGAATATTCAAAACGTAAACACAAACGAAATCAAATCAAAGTATTTTTAATTAAGTATTTTTTGATTGTTTTTAAAGTATTTTTTGTAATTTTTTTTTTTTTGTGAAACTGATTTTGATAATTTTTTTTAATTTTTTTGTCTTGTTTTGGATTTTCGAAGTCTATAAGGTTAAATAAGTAAAAAAAAGTGAAAACCACAACGATACAATAATTCAAGCTGAAACACAGTCATGCTTTTTTAAGTTATGAAAAAAATTGGAACGGTCTATTATTGGAATATCTCACCGATGGAACATTTTGAATCGCATTTCTGGCAAAATAATCAAAATTGCTGTTATTATTGCCCTCATTGGAAAATGATCTATAAGGATTAAACCTCACACCACTTTGATCTAAACTGCTTCCCCTGAAGAGCCCATTATTATGATAGTTGGAACTATAATTCGTGGACTGTAATGGTGGAAGTTGAGTCACTGGAGCAATATGATGATAACCGTTAAGTGAAGGGTTGATTGGAGGTGCAGGGCCAGGGGCAACAGCAGTAGTCATTGATGACTTACCATATGCGTGACTGCCAAATAATGATTCAGTATTATTTGCAGTGAAAGCATAATTATTGCCACTGGTTGACAAAGGTTTGCTGTAAACACCAGCAGTTGGGGAAACAGAGTATCCAGAGAAGTCTCCTGAACGCTTCTTGTGTTCAGAGTTCAAGCCAAAAGTATGATCATATGGAGATTTCGGCGTCGGCAAACCATTATTGAAGCTGGTAGAGTAATTAGCTATTGAATAGTTATTAGTTGAATAATTGTTGGTTGAATAATTATTTGCTGAATCATCATATGCATTCATGTTGCCAATACCATTATTATTGTACATCATATAGTTGTTGCTATTGTTACCAAATCCACTAGTGTAACTATTCTGACCATAATTGTTACCACTACCAGCGTAGTAGTTCATATAATTATTGTTGGTATTGGTTGAGGTAAAATTTTCTCTTGGTGAGTAGTCAAAAGTTTTCTTCACTGGAGAACGAAGAGCTCTATGACTTTCATAATAATTGTACATTGCTTCAATACCAAAAAAGTCAGCACTACCGTTAGAAAGCGATCTTTTGCTAGCATCGTTAGAAGCATAAATTGGATCCTTGATCAAGTTCTTGTGAGCATTGAAGAATCTGTCGCAATTCATCAACACCAATAACCAAGGTCTAGTTTCAAAAGAGTAGTGACTGTACATGTTTTGCTTAACCAAAAATGGAGAAGATTGAATATCACTACTAAAATGCAAATCATAGTTGCAAATAGTTAACCAGTCTCTTTCTTGTTTGTTCAACTCTTCTATTGGAATGCCAGTTGCATTAGACCATGACCTATTGGTGAAAGTATTGTCATCATTATACTTGTTAGCAATAATCAAAGAAACAATAATGTAAAGGAAAATCCTTCTTTCATCAGTAAGACCGTATTGTAATTCACCATAATGGGTCAAGGTGGCCAACTTCTTTTTTCTGTACAAATAAGTCATTCCCAACAAAACGGATGGTTTGAATAATCTGGTTGCATCCAAGACACTGCTTAGCTTGCCAATAAAAACGCTGGAAATTGAAGGAACATACTCATACAAGATATCAAAAGCAAAATCAGAAATGAATTGGGCCATCAAATAACTAGAGTAACCTTTAGTATCTGGACCGTTAACATCATGCTGCTGTTGCTGTTGTTGAATTTGCTGAGCTTGTTGTTGTTGAACTTGCTGAGCTTGTTGTTGCTGGTAAGGACCAGCAGCATAATTGTAGGCATTGCCCACATTGTAGTAATATGGCTGTTGAGCAGTTGCACCGTACATCATAGAGTACTGTTCGAGTAAAAAAATCAGTGAGTAGTTGAAAAAATGTATGTCACTATATCTAGATATATAGTTGACAGTTTGATAAATGATATTTTTGGATTTGTAGTGATAAAATAAGTTGAACAATATTTTTTTAATCACACATCAACCAAATAGTATAGCGCTTCCTTAGAAGATACTATAGATTATAATAAAACCAGGAAAAAGTTTTAAATAGGATAAATAAAACCACCAAAAGTAAGCAAACGATTAATGATTTGAAGCTATTGGACACTGGATATTGAAGATAAACACGATCACTTAATTAAAAGGTCGCAGTTTTTTGTTTTTTGAGGTGGAAGCAAAAAAAAAGTTCAAGTTTTTTGCTTGTGATTTTCTGTTCTTGTTTGGGCGCTTGTGTCTATAATCTTTTCTTTTGAAAAAAACGTGTTTGGCGTCAGTCACAATAAGAGAAGAGAAGCACAAGGGGAAAGAATACTAAGAAAAAGCACAGGATGGGGAGAATGTGACTTTTATATAATATATTCCTGTGATAAAGAAATATATTGATATGAAGGATAAGAGTAGAGAGTAATAGAAGCCACTGGAGGCAAAAATGGATGAAGAAAGAAAGGAAAAAAAGCACAAAAAAAAAATGAGAATCGAGTAGCAGCGGGAGGATTAAATAAAACAGAAACAGAAGAAAAGCTCCGCTTAGTCAGAGAGAGGGAGAGAGAAAAAATTTTTTTCCTAGCTTTTCTCCGAGGACAGTGTTTACTATGACGGGACGCACTGCCTGCGCCTAGTGGGGCGAGGCCGTGCTCCACGGGACGCCCATAATCCACCGCAGTGGGACGGGCTCCGGCACAGCAAAAGCAACTTCACTGAGAGAGAGAATAAAAGAGGACTGTTAATTGTTACTGATCACAGCAAGAAGCAACTCTTTTTATGAATGTTTATAGCCAAAACATTATTGTTGCGGCTGTATATTTTGGTCTTTTTGGCGTAGAATGATGTTACAGAGACTACAAGGGAGGAGATGGTAGAGCGGAAACTGCGGACATGCTGCGCTAGATGAATTACACTACAAGCCTGAATCATACTTACATAAAGCCAACAATTAGTAATCAAGCTGTAGTTTACGCTGTATATTGCCAGTCATAATTTCATCGTACACAATTGTCCCGGTTCGAGTCAATAGACATGTTCATAAATTCTCATCCGTTGCATGGCCCCTTTATTAATAGACCCGCTGCTCAGTTTGGATTTGCAATATACAGTTACTGAACAGCATGCTAGCTTGATACAATCTGTATTGGCATGAAATGTAGTATGAGCTTCAGAGTGCACAGGTCGTGGATATACCTATAGGCCGTTTTACATTGACTCGCATCCTCTTGCTCTACTGCTCTACAGTCGACTCACAGAATGTTGTTAACAGTTGCTAATGATGTTGTAATCCCGCAATAATCTGGGTTCAGTAGATGTTCCATCAGCACCTCTGTGTCTTGACACTTCGAAACAATAGAAGATTGCCGAGTACAAGTTGTTGACTAGCTGCTAGCATATATCATCCGATTACTTTTGGTCGGTACTGCTGAGCACAAAAGGTAGACCAGGGCGTGTCAAATTGCATAGAATACTCTGAACTCACACTGCGCACAATGCGTCCCATTAGGCCATAGGACACCCGCAGAAGGCAAGGCGATCGATCGATCGATGAAGAGGAAAAACACAAAATTACTTTATCCGAATCAACCACAATTCTCGTTTCTCACTCAGTATTGATCATGAGTACACCGTCATCATGCCACGATGGTCACTCACCCAACTTATTGACTTGTGCTCTTTATCGTATCACAAGCACCGCTTAAAGATAAAAACTTTTGATAACTTTCTTTTTTTGTTTTCAGGTTTCTGGCTGAATAAAACACTTGCCTCATCGGAGCCAACAAAATACACCACAATAACTAACTTATATTATTATTGACTTGGCCCAGACTCAAACTGTAAGTGTAATAGTCGGAGCCCCACTTTTCTTCCACGCTTTGTTCGCTCGTTCGTTCCCTCGTTAGCTTGGAGGCTCACCGTCGTCAATTTCCCAAAAGAAAATAGAAACTTTGTTTACTTTTCGTCCCAAAAACGGCAATTTTTCGCCCGGCACACGGGTTGACCTATGTCCCAAACTCTTTACAAAATGTCCCATATGTCATGTTATTCAAATATATATCACATGATATATATGATCACATGAATGTCAGCACACCAACCTCCAGCGCTATGAGAAAAACTGAGTTTTTGCACTCGAAATTCATTTTTTTTTACTACTGTGCCCCAGTGGCACTATTCTAAATTTTGGCGTTTGTTTTTGTTTTTTTTTTATTTTTTTTTTAAGCAACATACACGGTGTTTAACCTCTCGGGCGCTTATTGTATTTACCTTTCCCATAAGATACACCAAGCATTAACAGTTAACTGTCACTGACACCAGTATATTTGCTATTTTTGGCTTTGCCATGTCAAAGAATTCTGGTTCTGCCAATATGGCTTTAAACACGAACCTTTTTCCCTTGTTCAATGGTATCTACGATATCAAGGATGAAGAAGGCTACGATATTTCCCCCGTCTTTCAAGCTTTGCCGGACCGTAAAATTGTGGACTATTACAAAACCATCAAGAGGCCGTTTTCTTTACATATGATTAAAAACAATTTGAAAAAGGCCAAATACAATCACCCAAACGAATTGGTCAGAGATCTTGCTCAAATTGTGTGGAATGCAAAGACTTATAATGTTAAAGATAGTGTCATTTACAACTACGCGGTAATTCTTGACAAATACATTAAAGACAAAGTCCTTCGCACTTTGGAAACGAACGACAAGTTCAAGCAGTATAATGGCCAGATTGTTTATCCAGATTTGGGACCGCTTCCTGAAGACTTGCCGCAAGGCCAACATGATATCTCACAAGCTGATGATAACACTGAACCTCAATCATCTTCTGTTAACAATACAATAAATTCTGAAGTGTCGGCTATCTTAGCTTCTCAGCAGCAGCAACAGCAACAGCAGCAGCAGCAGCAGCAACAATATCAACAGTCACCTTTGCAACTATCACATCAAAATAGCACTTCAGCACTTGCCAACAGTATTGTCAACTCAACTGGCTACCAGCCTTCACCATCTCCAAGAGTCTCATCATATAGAAGAAACGCAAGTTTGGCAAGTACCCCTCAGCCAAATTCTGGGACAGGTGAACTTACATATGAAGCGTGGTGTAAAAGGGGTAGGCCACCAATCATCGATAGACCACATGAACAAAGAATAAAGAATGTCATGAGAATGATGAAAAAAGTAAAAAATCAAAATAATGAATTTGTGCATTTGTATTTTGATAAATTACCAGATGCTAAAGAATACGCTGGTTATTATCAGGTGGTAAGAAATCCAATCTGCTTAGATCAAATTAGAGTGAAAATTCGTCAAAGAAGTTACGGTACAGTTGAGCAATTTGTTGAAGACTTGAATTTGATGTTTAATAATGCCAAAATGTACAATGCCCAAGGCTCACAAATATATAACGATACGCTTTTGTTGGAAATGAAAGCACATGAGCTTGTTAAAGAGGAATTAAGAAAACCTGATAGTGCATATTTATCTGCTGATGGGGCTCATAATTTGAAAATTCCACTAGATCAGGTTGACGTTAACGGAAAATTCTACAAAATTGGTGATTGGATCTTGGTAAGAAATCCTAATGATCCAAATAAACCCATAGTTGCTCAGTTGTTCAGATTATGGCAAACTCAAGATGGTAAAAGATGGATCAACGTATGTTGGTATTATAGGCCAGAACAAACGGTTCATAGAGTCGATCGTCTCTTTTATGAAAATGAAGTTTGTAAAAGCGGTCAATATAGAGACCATTCGGCCGAAGAAATTGTGGGCAAATGTTACGTGGCATATTTCACTAGATATCAAAGAGGTGACCCAGGGGTGCAATTTGAAGGTCCACTTTTTGTGTGTGAATTTCGTTATAATGATACTGATAAAGGCTTTAACAAAATCAGAACCTGGAAAGCTTGTTTGCCCGATGAAGTGCGTCATATTGAAGATCCAATAATTCCATTGAAATCACTCAGAGTAATGCTGAAAGTTGAATCTCCATTGAAACATCTATTACCACCAAACGCATCCTACAATGATCCAATACCTGATCCAACATTGGGACATCCTAATGCTCCTCCATTGATCGGCGCCGTCTATCTTAGACCTCCTGATCCAAAAGACGATTTAGGTCAATATTCAACCTCGACTCATCCAAATAAGAACAATACTCCAAAGGCGATAAATAACGTTAAGAATGTCACTAGTGTCCCATTGCCTCAAGGAAACATTCCGTCTTCTCAAATAAATATTAGAAATGTGAATCAGTCAAGCGTTTCTGGCACTAGCTCTCCCGTACCTGGGGCTTCAAATACTCCATTGAGCCCAGCTGGTGCTGCCGGAGCAGCAGTAGCAGGTCAATCATTTGGCTATTCATCACCAAAAAATCCAGGATTCGCTTCTCTTGGCGGTGTTAGTGTTGGTGCTGGTAATGTTGGTGCTGCTGGTGGGGTTTATACTGGCTCACCATATATCCCACCACTATCATCTCAGATTCCAATGGTTCAACAAACCCCGATCCCACCACCTCCACCTCCTGTACATCATGCTAACTCAAATTATACCTCCGTAAGCCTGAACTATTCTTACGCTTTGCCTGAAGAAGTGGAGCAAAGGTTAGTGAATGTTTCAGCTTCGATAAATCGACTTGATGCGTTTAACAAGCAAAGAAAATTGGGCATAACTAGTTTCATTAATCCTGTTGCAGCTAAAGATGATGGTAACGATGTGAATAAATCACCTGTTATATGGCTTAGATCACCTCCCGTTTACGTTCCTAGTAAGATACAGGTGTCTAATTTGCTAAGCTTGAGTAGCTTAACCACCAAATCCAGAAAGCGTGCATTCAAGGACGAAGATGAAGAATCAGAAGGTGATGGTATGGCCAAAAATGAGGAGGCCAAGTCAGCCGCAACAGAATTTAACAAAAGAAGCAAACTGGTGCAGCAAAAATTAGGCACCCATGCTTTGCATGATGAAGAAGTTGTTGACGCACCTGGATTCGGCTATGCTGGACAAGGCACGGTGAATCATAGTGCTAAATATATTGCATGGTGTATTGAAAAGAAAAGGCTTAGAGTGTGACTGCCAGTAATTGATAAGTTGATTTGATTTGATTTCTGTTAACCTGGTTTGCGAAAAAAAAAAAAAAAGAAAAAACATTGTATGGAAGATGCACCGCACCATTATATTATGGTACTGATTTTGATCATAATGACGTCTCTCGTCAATAGGCTAACCCTTCATTTTTATTTTATTTTTATATGTTTGTAATCTTTTTGCATCAATTATCAATTTTTCATGATGTAACTAATATATTTGTACAATATACATTACTTACTTTATTTTATTTTAGTTCTTCATTTTAATTGTAGAGTACCAAACTGGAATGGAACATTATACCACAGAACCGTTTGTACCACTACGAAGCATATTACGAAACAATATGCCGGTATGCTCCTTCTACATTATAAACATATAAGTACACTGATACTGACATTCTTTTTCTGGAAACTCGAGTACAGCCATGGTTGATTTGGTAAAGGTTGTCGTTCTTGAGACAATATAACATACCGTAACGGATTCTTTACATTCACGTTTACATTTGTGATCATCATGGATGATTGATTGGGGTTTATAAAATTTTCAAAAAGGGTATTAATTATTTATATGATGCTAATGGAGAGAACAAAAGTAAAAAGGAAAAAAAATAAAAATAAAATGCAATAAAAGTAATCAAAACCTTTAGCTGAAAGTAGCTGTCAACAAACCGTTAAAAACAAAAATAAAAAATCCAAAATAATAAGATAAGGAAACAGCCGGGCTAAAATATCTATCATCCCTTGCCATCACCATAACGCATCCATTAACTTTCATATTTTTTCCCCTTTTTTTTTTACCACTTACTCATTCATAAGCTCATCTTCTTCATCTTCATCTTCTTCGTCTTCATCTTCATATTCACTATTGTCGGCATTATTACTAATATTATTGCTATTGCCTAATGCCCCAAGCTGTTGTTGATACAAGTAATAGTCATCATCGTTGATGTTTTCTGGTGGAGTTATGGCGTGATCTATCACTGTTCTTCTATTGTTCCGGCCGCTGCGGTTACTATTTCTGCTACTTCTGGCACCATTTGTTCTGAGACGATTATCGCGATAAGCATTACTGTTCCTGTTCACGTTGCCAATATTGCTAGCAGAAGCATTAGTGTTAGCCGTAGGAGCAGCACCACCGCTGCCACTGAATGTTGGAGTCGTTGATTGTAATGGAGAATTGGCCAGCTCGCCCATATCATGAATACTCCGATTCGGTGAACCATAACTATAGCTAGAATTCCCCATCATCATCATGGCTGAAAACGAATCAGATCCAGCTGAATCGTCCCTATCGTCGCCATTATTATTAAGACTAATATTTTCACCATCTTCATTGCTACTTTCACCTTCATCGTCATCTTCATCATCTTCATCATTCTGAAGACCGTCAAATTCCGCGACAAAGTTGTCATTTCCCAAAGGACGAAAGACACCTCCTACTGCTGCTTCTGCTCCTGTTGTTCCTCTTTCTGCTATTTCATCAGCTGGTAGTTGGGTATTGCTAGAGAAATCAACAGCTCCGTGCGCTTGACTGTGATTATTAGCAGCAATAAAATCAGAAGCAGTCTGGTTCCTTCCAAATAAAAGTTCATGATTTGCTTTAAACAAGTTACCGGTATCGTAGCCATAATTTAAAAGATCCTTGTTTGCTTGCAGCCGAGCATTAGAAAAAGCTTCATTATTACTAGGGTACTGATGCTGATGATAGTAATAATAGCCGGCATTCTCAATGGTTGATCTATCATTTGGATTAACCCCGTGGTCTCGTGAACTTCCATTATTGGAAATGTATCGGAGATGATTGCTTCTTCCATTACTATCATCTATAGCATTGGTTATATTAAAATCATTATTGATGCAAAGTTTATTATATTTGGAGCGACTAGTTATCATGCTACTTTCATTGACTTCTTGGCATAGTTTTAAAATCTCAAATTTTGTCAACTGGTGGAAATATTTCGATCTGACGACTCTGCCCCAATTATTGAAAATAAATTCAAGGGATTTTTTTTTCAATACGTAACAGTCGTCAATTTGTAAACATGTAGCATAGAACTTGATTGCGTTTTTTATATTCAATGTCTTGGAGTTCAAAATCATAAAGGTTTTTTCAAATAAAGAATGGATTTCGTAATAATGTGATAAGATGAATAAGCCATACAAGTCCGAATCAGATATAGCAACCAAGGAGCCAGTGTATAAGTACTGCACTAATGATCTTATCCAGGTAATTGGTTCTTGAATAAAAAGTTTCTTGGTTTCGGTTTCGCTCATGCCGGAAAGGATAACTTTTTTAAAATATGGCCAACGGGCCAAAAGAATAGCTAAGTGAACATTTATAGGCTTTGACTTCAAGTATGTGTAGGATTTCTCAGCTTTTGATAATTTGGAGTAAATTTCAGCTTGGTCATGCTCAAGATAAACAGTTTCGTTGGATACTGGTGGTCTAGATTTACCTTCGACGCCAATTATTTGAAAATCGGTAAACTCTTCATTATCCAAGAATTTGGCTAAATCAATACTGATTTCCCGATCAGGAGTTATACTTAGAATTTCATTGTTGTATTGTGCTTCAAAATAGTCAGTATTGCAACCAAATTGGCTTAACTTGTTATTTAACAAGATATTGGTCAATTTGTTCATATTATTTTGTTCCTCGAAAAGCTGATTTTTCAAGCCAAGTTGCACCAAATCAATTTTAACCAAATTGGTCAACTTGTAATCAAAGGAAGTTAAATTAATGTCCGAAGTCAACGGGTATCCCAACATGTACAAATAATTGTCATTGATAAACGTATGTCTCCACACAAATTTATTCAATGGTTCAAAATTACCAAAAAGTAATTTTTTCCACTTCAATTCATTTATATCTAGCAATGAGATGCAAGGAGTAGATATTTCATAACCGTTATTATTGCTGTCATTGTTGTGATTGTAAGAATTCCAAAGCGGAATGATAACGTCCAAAATAATTGGTGATTGTGTCTTGGCGAACACTGACGTGACATGGGATAAGGATGATAATGAAGAAGCAGACGAAGCACTAGAAACTGGTAAATAAACATGATCGCCAATAAGTTTGGGCAAATTGTAAATTTCAATCTTGCCAGTGACATTGCTGCTTAGGTCAAAATAATTAATCTCGTTGCTGTTCAAGTAGATCATGTTTTTATCCAAGCCGCCAAACGCCCAGATCTTGTCATTGTAAAAAGTTAAATGATGATCAAATCTTTTTACAAATTTTCTCGGGCCGTCCCATGTACCAGTAGATAGGTCAAAACAGTACAAATCGTCGTACAAATCGTTAGTGCTGGCATTGAAGCCGCCGGAGATAAATAGTTTGGATCTGTCCTTTGATAAGCATGTCGCATGTCTAGATCGTGCAGCTGGCGCTTGATGAGGATTGACTTGATGAGGAATGAGCCATGTGTTACTAGGGATGTTATAAATCAATATCTGTGATTTTTGAAGATTCTTACTAATGGAAGCGCCGTCATTATTGCTAATATTACCAGTGGTGGACTCATTAGAATCATTCAATAACTCATCATCCGGTACACCACCAAAGACAACAATGTTATCATTGCCAATATAGTTAGTGGTGTGGCCCTCTCTTGAGACATGGTTTGGCTTCGTATCCCATTTATTGGCAATCAAGTCCAACAAGTAGATGTTTGTGTCAAGATTATCATCTTCATCAAATCCACCATAAAGGAAAAGTTTTTGAGTGTCGGTAACTTCCACTGAAGACTTTACTCTGAAATACGGTTGATTACCAGATGCTTGGAACACATTGATTTTTTCCAGAAGCTTCCTCTTGGCACTCTTCCTGATTTTGGAGGCCTGAGGCAAGACTTTGGGTAAACCTGACATCATAAGTTACTTGCGAATGAAAGCAGGGTTCCAGCTGTATGAATCTTGCTAGGTATTGGTGGGCTGGTGTATAGTGTGCAAGCGTGTGATACGGTTGGGTGGTCTGGGGCAAGTGGGCAGTCTAGAACGGCATAGACAGATGAGCTGCTTGGATGAGTCTGCAGCAGCAGATGGTGACAAGTCCAGAAGAGCACAAGAGAAAGAATCGCTCGCTGACAAACAAAGAAAAAGAGAAATTTCTCGCAAAAAATTTTCCCACAGGGAAAGTCACGTTCCGGCGCTCATGTATGTATATCAGCTGACTAGTCATGTGAGCAATCATGCTTATGTACACTTATGTGCACAGCCACAGGTACAGGCAGGTGATAGTAAGTCCCAAAAAAAAGAGTGCGTTTAGTGCAATCTGGTCGTCGTGGCGCATGCTATATACAGCCAGAGGTCCTACTAGACTTGGAAGTCTTCTAAGAGAAACTACAGGAATACAAGATAGCCAAGTCAAGATGTTAATGTCGGTTATTATACGAGTAAGTCACATTCATTCATTTCCCTCTCTCTATATACCGCCAGCCTCACGGTACCATCTCACCCCACGGTCCATTCCAACAGTGACAATCCCGTCATTGGTTGCCAGTCCGGTGGAGGCCCTCACTCCTTTTCTGATAAACTTTGCATCCAATATTCCCACCAAGTCGCCTTCAAGTGATCGGCCGGCGCTCTCGCTGGAAAAATCGCTAACTGAGCTGGTGAGTGTCGCTTCTCTTTCTCTGCTTTCAATGTCCCACACTCTCAACCTACCGTCAAACCCAGCTGATAAAAGCAAGTCGCCATCTTGGTTGAAATCAAGGGCAAAAATCCAACTTTCATGAGCATTGATATTTATTGTAGCAGAGGCAGAGTGCGTTGGTATAGTCAAGTTACCAATGAGTTCGCCATATTTTGTGTCGTAAAGTGAAATGTTGCCCGAGTTGCCTGAATCGTAAGCTGCTGCCAAAATATTACCGTTAGGAGAAAACCTGAGAGCTCTGATAGATGATGACAAAGTAGTTCCCGTTGACTCGTTGCTGATTGAAGGCTTATGGAAAGTGAAAACTGCTCGGCATTTGTCGACTTCTGACACAATGATGTCGCCATTATTGAAACCTGTTGCTATAAGATAATTTTCAGGAGAAACAGCTAATGACATAGCAAAGCTCGGGGATTTTGGTTCAACGAGACCAAAATAAGTAAGCTCAAATGATACGTGACCTTCTTCGCTGACAGTAGCAGCAAAGTTGTGGATTTTGGTAAACCCGTTGGCCTGTGTAGATACAAACTTATGGTCTTTATTCAATGGATCTTTCAAGAATTCAATTGCCCAGTAAACAGAATAGTTTGGATTCCCTTTCAACTGGTCCTCTTGCTCGCCACTGGTGGTTTTACTTTTGAGTTCTAGGTCTAGTTTCTTGAGTTCATTCAGTGGTTGTTCAAGTTGGTAAAACAACACTTTACCGGCAAAAGTTGTGACGGCAATCACAATTACTCTAGCAGAATTTATAGTATCCTCAAACACAGCAATATGGTGCAATCCGACTTTATCCACAAACACTTCCTTAACATTTTCATCTGGTGTTTGGCCTTCTTTGATGCTGTTATCCCATAATTTCAAGTAACCGTCTCCAGAGATGGTGATGGTGGCCTCTCTGACCACTGCAACGCCGTAGATGTCGGCGCTATGCGACTGGCCCTTTGTAGCGGTTGTGATGTATTGTCTTCCCTAAAAAGAGGTTAGCAATTGCAACAATAAAAAAAAAATATTTTAATTCATCAATTTTGCATACCATAGTAACTGTCTGGCGATGCCCGTCGTGTGTGGTTGTCTGTCTCTATAGCGCCTGTTCCTCTGGTGCTTTTGGCACTTACGAAGGAGCAAATTAATGCTTCAAAAGCAGAATCTCAGCGAAAAACAAGTGCAGTGCAGTGGCGATGTACCATGACAGTGGGGCCTGGGGGCAGTTATCAGCCAAAGCTACAAGTTTGCAAGAGAAGTTTGCAGCCAAAAAAAAAAAAATAATAATAATAATAATAATAATAAATAATGAATAAATAATAAATAAATAATAAAAACAAAAGATAAGGAAAGGCTCAAACATTACACTTGTCATTACAATTACCAGTATAATAGTTATATGTCCTTCTTTGCCCATCATAGAGAGCCATCCTGGCTCACTGGGGCCGTGTTAGGAGCGCAGGAACAGAATCGCGGCAAAAACTCTCTCGGCAAAGAAGAGACAAAATTCCTGTAATTCCACGTTCACAATTAACCGTTTACAACTCGAATCAGAATCAGAATTGATATCAACATAAAAAAGGCAGAGTACTACAGCAACCATGTCGAGTAGTAAGTGATGCAATTGAAACACTTGTAAAGCCGACTTTGCAGCATCATGTCTTTCCAATGTGTTGAGGAATAGCGCAATGATTCTTGCCTCTGGCACTGAGGACAGCAAATTACCCCTATAATGTCAAATAATCACTTTACTAACCCACTCCATTTTAGACTCAACTGGAGCTCTTCCGAGCTCTTTTCAGCCTCTTACGCCAGAGGAAAAAAAACTCTACTCAAAAATATTTAAATCATTGGATCCAGATAGGCTCGGCTTGGTAACCGGTGAAGTTGCTGGCTTGACCTTCGAGAAGAGCGGTTTGGATTCGCAAACTCTATATCAGATCTGGGAGCTCGCCGATTCGCAAAACAATGGGTTTCTCAGACAATTGGACTTCATTAGAGCAATGAGATTGATTGGTCATGTTCAAAGCGGTAAAGCTTTATCTCCTACCCTTGCTGATACTCCGGCTCCTCATCCTACTTTTAAAGGATTACACTTTAGCTTATCGCCATCTTCAACTGGACAAACTGCCGGAAGTGGCGGTGGCCAGGTTAAAAGTACACCAATACAACCTCAATTTTCCAACTCTTCCATTAACAATACTCAACTCCCTCCGATATCTGCAAATGAAATTTCAAAATTTATTCAGCTTTTCAATAGACACGTTCCTGCATCTCTGTCTTTTATTGGCGGCATTGAAGCAAGAGAAATCTTTTTGAAGGCCAAATTGCCAGAAACTATCTTGGGTCTTATTTGGAACTTGGCCGATAAAGGTGGTAAAGGTAGCTTGACAAAAGATGAATTTTGTTTAGCAATGTTCCTCATCCAATCTCTTTTAAAAGGTACTTTAAAACAAGTCCCTTCTTCCATACCAGATGCTATTTGGTCTCAAATCAGCCAGATTTTGATCTCAATAAATTACGGTAACAGTGCTCAAGTTTCTTCATTGCCACAACAATCTACTGGTAATTTATTGGGCCTTACATCTGATCCAACTCCCAGAAAAAGTTCAATTCCTCCACCACCACCAGAACCAAGAGCTCAACAGTTTGCTCAGCTGCCTGTCGCTTCTTCTTCTTCTCCTCTTCAGCCACAACATTCGGCTTCTCAACGCCCATCAATTAGCCGCTCTCAGTGGACCGTTACATCTCAACAAAAACAGCAATTTGATCAAATTTTTAACTCGTTGGATAAAGAAGGTAAGGGTGCTTTAGGGCCTGGCGAAGTTGCACCCTTCTTGCTTTCTTCAAAATTATCTCAAGAAGATTTGGCCTTAGTATGGGACCTTTCTGATGTAAACAACACTGGTGAATTCACAAAAGTTGAATTTGCAATCAGTATGTTTTTGGTCCAAAAGAAGTTGAGAGGTGAAACTTTGCCCTCTGTGGTTCCTGTAGAATTGTTGGAAAGCTTGAAAAATGGTAGCAACAGTGTTGCTTCCCCTAACCCACCTACGCTACCAGCTAAGATTCCTGAACAACATACTGCTACTGCGGGTCCGTCTTCTTCTGGTATACCAGCTGCTGTCCCTCCCCAACAAACTCAATCGTCTCTCAATGACTTAGTTGACATCTTTGGCACTGCCTCTTCTCAACAAAACACTGGGTCATCGCCGGTGAATAAAAATATTGAGCCTTCTACAGTGGCACCTCAACGCTCAAACTCTCTTCATGTCAACAGTACCGGAAATTCCCTTACTTCGCATGACTCTCTTTCAAGATCAGTTACAGGAGCAAGAAAATTTAAGCCTACTTCTAGTTTTGGACAAAAAATCATTCAAGAGCAAATTGAAAAAGAACAGAAAAAATCTTCATTGCTACAGTTGGATGAGAATAAAGAAGAAGAGGAAGATAGCGGTGACGATAGTGATATCAGCTATTCTTATAAACCAAATCGTTCAAATGAAGGACATAGTGCTGCTGTGCCACCGCCAATCCCAACTTCTTCTAAGCCTAACTACGATGCTTTGAGAGATTTAAACACTGGTTCGCCTCAACCGCAATATCATGCCCAATCATCAATTCCGCCACCTCCTGCTGCTGCTCGCTCTTCTTTTATCAGCAATTCTTCTAGAGAAATTCAACCACAACCACAACAGCAGCAACAGCAACAGCAGCAACCACAACAACACCAATCACCTTCTGACTCTGCTGAGTTGGCACAATTGAACAACGACTTCAATAATGTCAACAACCAAATCACAGCAGAACATGTTGCTGTTGGAAATATAGGTTCTCAAATCAAATCCGTTGAATCACAAGTCACAGAATTGAAAGAGAAAATTGCAAATGCTAAGAAGCAGTTAGCAGCAGTTCAAGAAGCCAAAATTACATACGAAAGCAGATTAACTCAAGTTCGAGCATTGTTAGAAGAAGAAACTGAGCAATATGAATCCATTAAGAAATCAGTGGTTGAATCTCAACAGGAAAACGAAAGTCTTAGACAAAAATCATCATTGTTGGAAGCTGAATATAACAATCATCAATCCGAGTATCAGTCGTACCAAGCTCAGTTGACAGAAAAACAAAATGAAAATTCTGTTTACAGAGAAAGATTAGGTACATTGACCGGTCAAAACAATGACTTGGTAAAGCAGTTGGAAAGTATTCAAAAAGCCTTACAAGAACAAAAAGCGTTCAATAATGTTCAAGAGCGCCAAATTGAGGTTTTAAAGACGAAAAACGTTTCATTAACTGGTGACATTCAAGGTGTTCAAAAAGAATTTGATGAGGCAAAATCAGTGGGTTCTCAAAAGACGAGAGACCTTGAAACTGCTAAAGCAGCATCTCAAACTACTAGTGCACCACAAGCACAAGAAAAATCTGTCAACAATGAGGCCGAAGTACCAGCGCCAACTAGCAGAAACGTTACTGATGAGGATGCAAACAAACCAGTATCTTCGGTTATTGGCACTTCTACCGATGTCGCTGCCGGAGCAGCTGCTGCTGTCGGAGGTGCTATTGGTACTGGGTTGCATAAACTTGCCGGTGATGATAACGATTCTGGTAGATCAACTCCAGTCAAGAGAAATAATCCTTTTCTTGCTGGATTTTCTGGCGCTTCTAATCAGAATAATGGTAATAGTAAAAGCAGCACTGAAGAACTCAGTAACAATTTTAACAGAGAATTCCACTCTGAAAGTCGTCAATTTACAGATGCTGGATTCCCATCAAGCAACGAAGACAATGAAGTTAGAACCCCATCTTCCAATACTCATGAAAGTGGCGATGACATTAATGATGTTGATGCCTTCAACAATTTTACTGAATTCCCATCTCAAGCTGATTTTGAGAGTCGCTTCAATGATGAACATTTGAAGTCGCCTACTAACACCGAAAAGGCAACTACAATAACTACAAAGGGTACTCCTGACACCTCTCCACCGGCTTCTGATTTCCAATTTGGTATGCCAAATACTGCATTGCAATTGCCTCCGTATGGTATCACTAGGCCAGAGTCATTGACTTCATCGGTTCAAAATAATGCACCGTTGTCAATTCGTGGAGATATTGATGATTCTGCTCCTGACTCTCCAGCAAGAACTATAGATGAACCAGTCAGACCTCCAGATTCTTCTAATGTTTTTGGCAATGATAGTCACCAGGGTGAACAAGTCCCAACATCGTCATTGGCAGCTGACGCTTCCCATGCTCTTTATCCAATCTCTGGAAACACTGATTCTACACAAGATAATAACGAAGACTGGTTTGATGATCACAGTGCTGCACCCAAGAGCACAAGTGAAGAAACCGCACATGAAGAAGATCTGCTTCCGAGAGTGCAAGACTTGAACATCCGTACTAACTCCATCACATCAGTAAACTCAGATGAATTCACTGATGCTCGTGAAGATCTCATATCTCCAACGGCGGCCACATTAGCAGAAAAATCCAACAAGAACAATGCCACTATCACCAATGTCATCAACAATGGTAGCAAACAGAACTTTGATACTTTTGACGCTGCATTTGACGACTTATCACCTGCTGGTCATGAAAATGGTGATGTGCATGATTTTACTGATAGCAGTAATGGGAACTATAGTGCACCAGAAGCACATAGTAGTAACTCGCCATTTGGATTAGACAACAAGTCAGTATCAACATTACTTGCCAACAAAGGTTTGCAACCTGCACACTCTGTGGAACCTGATAGCACTACTGGTACTACTGGAGCTGTTGGCGGTGCTGCCGCTACTGCTGCTGGTGTTGCTACTGGAGCTGTTACTGCTGCTGCTGCTGGTGTTGCGTCTGTCGCTGGTACTGCTGCTGCTGCTTTTTCCGGTGACTCAAATGGCGACAAAAAGGAATCAAAGGATAAGCAAATTGACGATTTTGATGCTGCTTTCGATGACTTTACGCCGGTTAACGAGACTCCCAAGAAAAGTAACTATGCTGGTGAATCAGAATTAGATACAATTAGGAAGTCTCATGACTTTGATGATTTTGATGCTGCGTTCGATGATTTGAGTCCAGCTGTAAATGATACTAAAGTTGATGACGAGTTTGAAAACACAGGTTTTACTGGCCAGGATTTTACTACAAGCGAAGCCAAATCTGGTGTTACTAAGGGGGACCACCAACAGCAACCTCACGATGATTTTGATTCTGCTTTTGATCAATTGAGTCCAGCAGAACAAGTTAAGAGTGATGGGCTTGATGATTTTGATTATGATTTTGATAATCTTACTGCATTGCCAGATAAATCAGATTCTAAGTTTGATGACGAGTTTGATGACTTTGACTCTCATTTTCCTGATTTGAGTCAGCAAAAAAAGTCTGGCAATGGGCAAGCCTCAACAAAAAATGATAACGATGAGTTTGACTCTGCTTTCAACATTTGATTATGTTTACATAAAAAAAAAAGTTATGTTCTCTGGGAAAAGAAAAAAAAAAGTAAAAAATGAAAAGTGCAAAAGCACTGACAAAGCCTATTTTGTGCACTTGATTTAAATTTGTCTGATTTATTTGATTTCGTTTAATTGTTTTACATATATATGCGTCTAATATTGTTTCTATGATATTAGTTTCTTTTGTAGAAGCCGTTCTGTATGTAAATCATCACTGTGTAGTACCTTGCGGGTTCTGGTTCCCAATTTCAAAATCA
>JXWR01002394.1_pt1 | contig 18636 bp, 10 predicted proteins | sample 315541 | NCBI WGS metagenome assembly JXWR01 (sample SAMN03273951, study PRJNA271842) | soil metagenome | isolation source: rice field ambient CO2 | place: India: CRRI Experimental farm Cuttack,Odisha-753006 | collected 2013-12-17
ATAATTAATTGAAGGTTCATTAGAGCATCGCAAAAAACAAAAACATAAAACGTAGCAAACAACAAAAGGACATGAATTAATAATATTAAATAATGAGATTAACACTAATTTGCAGTGTCAAGCTTAAGCGCAAAAGGTCTCAAACAACTTATTTCTTTTCAATGTTCTTGATTTGAGATTCCAATTGAGAGGTTTGTTCCTTAATTTGAGCCAAACTGTCTCTCAATTTTTTTAATTGTTCTTGTTCATGTTCTCTAACATACAAGTCTTCTTCGGCTTTTTCTCTCTTGTTGAAAGCTTGGGATCCAGAACCAACGTCACCTTCAGAGTAAGTTCTAGCAGAAATAGCCAATCTCTTGGAGATGGTGTTGGAGATAACGGAACGACGAGCTAAAGCGAAAACCATTTTATTGATGATGTTGTTGTGGTGGTGTATTGTAAGGTGTTAATTGAATAGTTTGAAGCGAGTTTAATTGAAGATTGCGTTGCAATTCAGTAGAAAGAGGTGTCGAGAGTGTTTTTTATTTTTTTGCTAAGGAGAATGGGAAACTGCGTCAAAAGCGTCGCCAGTGATTCGACACTTCACTGGCGACGGTTGAGCAGCCCCGGGCATCGCATGACAGGTTGCTGCAGCCGTTTGCCACTTTCGCCTTCTGGTTGGAGCCACGATGAGACACCCTACGCTATAAGAGAGATTGTAATAACCAAAAGTAGATAACCTACGTATTTAATATAAACTGCCGCAGTACAGTAGACAGAAAGAAAAAAGAGTAACTAAATAAAATAAGAAGTGAAAAAGATGTAGACCATATAACCAAATGGCCTCCCATACCGAAAAATCCAACCTATCAACCCAAAAATCTTAAAAACAAAGAAGATAAAAGCGCCAAAAAAAAAAGAAAAAAAGTAGTAACTAAATAGCAAAAAGTAGCAAATTTAGTCCGTTACACAAAGCTTAGTCTCAGCAAACTTCCATACCAATCAGTACTCAATTTCAGAGTCCAAGATCTCATATTCGTCCGATAAGTAGTCATTTTCTTCAAGATCAACTGAGCCGGTAGTGGAGCTGAAAATGTCATGATCATGATCCTCTTCTGTACGACCACCAGCACCTTTAGCTTCTTGAGAAGAAACAAAATCAATATCCTTGTCCTTCTCATCGTCATCAGATTGAGTCAATGATGGGGTGCTGGAGTGTCTACCTCTAATGCTACTTTCAGCATCCAAGAAAATGGAAGACTCCTTCAATAACGTAGGCAAAATTACAACAGAAGAAACAGAGTCAGATTTGGATACTGGCGTAACGGTTCTACTGCTGCTGTCTTCTTCTTTTTCAGGTTCAGCGTCAGCTTTGTTAGCCGTAAGCGTCTTTTCTTCAGAATCAGCCTTTTCCGGTTTAGAATCATCAGAAGTCTTTGCATCTTCCTTCTTTTCCAAGAATTGTTGAGCTTCAGTTTTCTTTAATTCTTGTGCCTCTTGTTTTTCAACCTCTAACGTTTCCATTTCCACATCATCATCCTTGTTTTGCTCTATGGATTTACTGGAAGCTGACACTTTTTCCACCTTTGTAGAGTCCTCCCTTGAAGAATCACTATCATTGTTCAACATCATACCATCGGTATATAATGCTGCTGCTGTTTTTGATTCTCCTTCTTTGTTTTTCTTGTTAGCCTCTGGCTTCGACTGACAAGATCTCGATTCAGCCTCCTTGTTGGCCTGAATCATGCATTTCAAGGCGTCGCGATATTCTTCTGGTTTAGCTTCATCCAATTCGACTAATTCAGTCAATTCATCAAACATGGCTGCTTTAGTAAGCAAAGTTCTCAAATTTTGAGCAGCATCGTCGTTATCCAACAATTTAGACAATTTTTGGCCAACTTCTGAATGTTTTGGAATGTCAACATTAATGGTAGTGTCATTAATTGCGCTTGTACTTGCGCTTGCATTCTCTTGATTGTGAACATAAGGTGGTGGTGGAGGATAAGACGGACGTGAATATCTTGGTTTAAACCCGGCGAAACCATGTTGTCTTGTATTAATTTCTGAGATTGCTGAAGGAGAATAAAAATAGTAGGCAGGATCTTTAATTTTGGCCATCATATGATCAGAGTTGTGCTCTTCAGATGTAAAACCTGTACTCTCACATTTTTCACACAAATCGTAATCATTGCAAACCAAACATTTGTAACGAATTCCTTTAAGAGGCTCTTTAGAGTTAGAACCACATCCATCACAAAATATACGGTGATGTACAGCTCTATAGTTTGGATAAGCCAATTCTTCCAAACGGACTTCTGCCAATTTTGCCAAGCGCTCATACAATCCAAATGCATTTAAGTTTTGAGATTTGATCTTGATCAAAGTATGTGAAGCAGCATGGTCTTCAGTAGCAAAACCTTGAGCTTCGCAATCCCCACACAAGTCAAAGTCGTCGCAGTCCAAACACTTGTAACGAACTCCCGATATACAATGAGGTCTTTCTCTGCTAGATGCAGGGAAGCAGCCGTCACAAATAGCAGAATGTTTCAATAACCTGAATGATGAGCCATTTTTTTTAATATCAGAAATATTCTCGTAAGCTTGATTTTTTACCCACTCTAAAGTTTCATTAATAGTGACGAGCTTATCACCAATATCTTTGAAAACTTCAGTATTCGTGAAAATTTGAATAAGTCTGTTTGCGTATTCATCATCCAAAATTTCGTACAACTTTTCCTTGAGGGTAGCAACGGCTTCATCGAAAGTATTTTGTGGAGAAGGAGATTTAGTATCTTGGGATGGTTTGCCAATGATGTTAACTTTAACAGGCATTGGTTTGTCATTAGAGCTGGCATGTTGATCAATAGCAGACCCATTGGCAGAATTAATTGGCAGAGCAGATGGAGTCTTTTCAACGATTGGAACATCATCATTACTTAATGCTGAAATTTCACCAGCAAATGATTGGTGTTCACTAGAATCTTTGAAAACCATGTCCGATGGATCAATCCATCCATATTGCGTCTTATTGACCGCAACCAACTTGATATAATTCTTAACCTTCAATGATCTCTTAAGGGATCTGTAATCTTCTTCTGATTCCAATGGCACTAAATCTTTTTGTCTTCTTGATTTTCTTCTCAAAATCAAATCAGTATCGGCATCAATTTTTAGAATTTGTTTAATCACCGGCTTGAAATTTTGCGAATTAATCACATAGGGGGCAACTTTGACATTTTTTCTTGCTTGCTGTACAGGCAGAGCAGCAGTAGTCTTTGTGCAATAAAGCAACTTGACAAAGACAGCATCGGATGTATTTTCACCACTAGACGACATGGTGAATTGATTAAATTATGATTCGAGTTAGGTTGAAGTATAACGGTATTAATGATGACTTATTACACAGCATTGGCATCAAGGGATGGTGTAAAAAATGTTTAAAACAGGGCGGCAATATCAATCCCCTAAAAGAGCCCCAACAGGCAAACAAGGCTTGCGACATCGCATCATCTCCCAGACAGGGCCTCTAACTCAAATATGCGCAATAAAATGCAAGTAACTGCACATATCACATCATTATTCTGCAAAATGGAAGAAAAGTAATAAACTGAGGTACCCAGGCAGTTGATAGTGATGGCAGCTAGACTAAGTCCAAGAGTTCATTCTGGATTTACTAGAGGAGCAACTTACTGATATCTGTTCTTTTGCAGCATATTTTCTCTGTTTTAGCATCTCAAATGACCAACAATGTTGCAGTGGCGCATGACCAGTTTGCCGATGTGGATATCAATTTGTATATAGCACAAAAGCTATGCTTAATTGGCCAAAGACACTTGATAATCTCAAGTCCTGATCCAATGTACACTGAAAGAGAACTTAAAAAGATCAATAACAGATTGTTCAAATTTGTTGAACACTCGGAAGTGAGGTACTTGGTATGTGATAGCGGAACTAGTATTAGCGTGCTTGATGAAATTTTCCAGAACACCTCACCAAAACAGCAATATGATACAATAAACAGCATTGATAAAAGGCTAGACAACAACAATAGTGTGCCCAGCAGCATACCCAGCAAACAAATATTGATATTACGAGGCCTAGAAAGAGCATCGCTGAAATTTCAAGTTGCTTTGTTGGAAATTATGAGAAACCATGAATTTAAGGCAAGGACAGCAGCAAACAAGAATCCTAATGACATATTCCTAATCGTTAGTATAATTGAAAGTATCGAGGGTAACGAAATTTGCTTATACAAATATCTACAAGACAAGTTTTGGTTTAGGCAGCCGCATATCATCGATTATGGAAAACACAATCCAACATTACTTCAGAACACCCTGTCATCATCAGTGAGCTCCGTCACTTCTTCCGAGGAACTGTTTACTTCAGTAGCTCGAGAAAGATTACGAATTGATCTAAAAGATCATCTCAAAGACATCTTTGAAAGTCGAGCCAAATTGCTGAAAATCGCGATAATCCCCGAAATAAAAAGGTACATTTTAGACATTATTATCTTCATAAGAAATCACAGAATAGTAATGGATGGCATACCCACGCGGTTCATTAAAGAATTTGAAGTTCTAGTACGATGCTTAGCAGTAATAAACAACTATAAATACATCACCCCAATAATTGTTAAATTGGCAGCTAGGAAGTTTTTCCCGTTAAAAATTAATATTTGCAGTTACGAAGATGAGGCCAGTTTAAATTGGGGAAGTGATATAAATTTGATCAAAATGATGATGAAAAAATGGAATGCAGATTTAATAGTAGAGGACGTTTTAACTACGGTGCAAGCACCAATTTGAACAGGGGTTTTAATAAATGATTACTTTTATTATTAGTGCTAGTTTTGATGCGATTATAGTACATGTTGTACAGTGCTACATATGTGCAATCACGAAAGGGCTTTCGCATTGTATGGGATTGAAACTCTTGTCTTTGAAATCTAACTTTCTTTTAGTTAAAGAGATGCAAGCCAATTCATATCAAAGAGCAGCATGCCGTTGTAAAGTCGGTAAACATCCTTTTGTTTCTTTATCTTAAGTGTATATTATATAGTAGATAGTAGATATCCCTAAAACATTGCTGTTTTTTATTTATTATCTAGTTAATAAATTAATAAAAGAGTTCTAAGCAGTGAGATTACTTGGCGCTTTTAGTGGTTATTCTTTAACTGTTTACGTGCTTCAACTAAACAACTTGGTAAGCCAGAGTTGCGAAGCTTGATATTTATAGGTTTCAACTATCTTATGGTAAGGCTGAAATTTCAATTCTGAAATGTCACATCCCAAATCTTAATAGCAGAATCACTACCGACACTAATAACCTCGTTGTTATTCACCCAAGCAACAGCATTGACCCCATCTTTATGAGCGTTCAAAGCCTTAATGTTTCTGATTGGCTTTTCGACAGAATAAATGATGATATTTGTGTCTAGAGAACCACTAGCCACGTACTTGCTATCTGTTGTCCATGAAATGGAATTAATTCTAGCAGTATGGAATGCCCATCTTGACGTTTGTATAACTTTATCCGCAATGTTGTACAATACAATTTTTCCAGAAGAGTCTCCAATAGCAGCATACTGTGAATTTGGTGAGATTTTGATGTGAGTTGGCTTATAGTTGGTTTTAAGACTATGGCCGCTGACTGGTGACAAATCATCCACGCTGTAAAAATTGATATTAAAAGATTTGTCATCTCCAACAATTACTAACTCATCATTCACATCAATTGTTGAAGCTTCATAATCAAGTTTTTTAACTGTCGTTTTGCCAGTTAAGGAATCCACCAAAGTAAGGTTACTATCGCTAGTGACTAAGCCGTAAATCCCACTAGAATTGACAGAAGATACTTTAACCGGTTGACTTTCCAATTTGAGTTCATGAGATTCGTCAAATTCCAAATTGTTAGTTTTGGAAATTTTATCATCCCAGCCACTGCTAAATACTGAAGATTTGGCATCACTTACCAAATCGCCAATCAAATTGCTATGACCCTTGCCGCTAATGTAATTGGCAGTACCTTCTCTTTGCTTCAAGCCCCATTGGACAATTCTTCCATCAGCACTTCCAGTGTACAAACCATTGTCATTGACAGTCAATGAAGTAATAGATTTCTGATGACCTTTTATTATACGTACTGGTTCAGTCTGTGTTTCTTTGGTAAAATAGTTCAAATTACCATTGAAGGACAAACTCACAATGTAATCTTTAGTGGCCACAACTCCCAACTGTTGGTTCTCAACACTTTTTGGTAATTTCCAAGTTTGTAACAATTCACCAGATTCAACATCCCATAATTTAACAGAAGCATCAGCAGAAGCAGTGACAAAATGTTTTGGATTGTCCAATAACCATGAAACTGAGAAAACCCCACCCTCATGAGCTTCATTTGGTTTCAAATTCACATCACTAATATTTTTGACATATTCGCCACTTTTTCCATCATAAACAACAATTTTTCTATCGGAACCAACACTGACAATGTAATTACCATCAGTAGAATATGCCACATCTCTAACAAAATTGGTATGCTTATCTCTAATTGAGGAAATAAACTTGTATGGAGGAGCACTGAGGAAAACAAGTGAACTATCGTCACCGACAGTTGCTGCTCTAAATGGTCTAGTTGGCTTGATGGTAACTGCGCTAATTTGAGCGCTATGGCCGGAAATTTCACCAACAGAGTTTCCTGAATCAAAGGTGAAACAATGACCAAATCTCTCATTACTATTACCAACAGCAATAATACGTTTGGAATCGGCATCCCAAGCAAGATCATTGATTCTGCCGCCAATCACTGGAAAATCGCCTTTAACAATATGGTCTTCACCAACGGTGTCCCAAACTTTAACATTTCCTGATTCGTCCCCCGAGGCAACGTAAAATCCAGAGGGTGAAAATTTGGCTACTGTGGTTGGATAATTATGACTAGTGAATTGGAGCACCTCACCAGGTCTGGCAACTGATCTCAAATAAATGGATTTCCCATTAGGATAAGCAATTCTATCTGATTTTGGGTCATAGGATAAATGAACAGGAACTGCTCTTGTCGTGGATGGCAATGGTGCCCAAGTGGAAGCTATATTGTAATAAAAATTAGTTAGTTAAATCAAATAAGAAGGAAACTAGACAAAGCAACAATAATGTGCTCCCGTTATCAATGAATTTAGATGCAACGCATCTCATCTTTCAATGTTGTTCCGTAAACAACAAATAATCTGTGAAATATCATCTTAATTAATTCAATTGAATAATAAAAAATCTCAAAACATACATTGTTTAATAGACATTTTTAAAACTGTACAAGGTTTGTGTAGAAGAATTGATTGTAAAAAATAACCTTAAAGCTAATATAATGTAAACCTCTTTATGAATAGTTTTTGGACAGCGCAGGCAATCAATCATTCTTTCAAGCTCATTGCTATACGCGCACGGCACGTACTGAGCCCTAACTGTTTCGTGGTACTTACCGAAATGGCACGTGAGGTTATTTTCTGTTTTTATCTTTGTAATTTATCCACAGCAAAAAGTGATAAGAACAGCCGGGCTAGCCTAATTGGTTAGGGCGTCTGACTTCTAATCAGGAGATTCTGGGTTCGAGTCCCAGGTTCGGTGTTTTCTTTTTGATCTTTTTTTATTATTACCAGGCCTCCTTCTTTTATTGATTGTGTTATCTTGAACTTGTTTTTTCAAATATTTTTGTTTTTAGACACAATAACGACTTATTATTATTTTCATATAAATGATAGAATTTAATGACTCAGTTCGATTTGGAATAAATATAGCAGAAATTCTGGTCCAGGATGATTAATATTTTGGTTTTCAAAGGTCTTTGTTTTGCTGTCGACTAAACAGAAATAAAGAAATAGTTGCATATAATTTAATAAAAAAATCCTATGTATTGTGGTATGTGTTAAAGAAAGGCAGTAAAAAATCCGTTTCCACGCGCCTCAAACAATATAATATCCATGATAACGTTGCAAATCATATGAAGACATGTAAAAACAGTGAAATTTAAAAAAAAAAAAATTTCAAGAAAAATAATAAAAGGTAAGGATTATGGGGCAGCCCTTTATGGTATTTGTGCATTTTCTTCGAGATGAGTAAGTCGCTGTTGTTGCCTTTATTCAGAAACACAGGAAACAGGCTGTAAACCTTTTTTGATTAATAAACTACAGCAGATTTTTTCTCAGCAATAAAGAAAAAATTAATATTAATTTTGTGCCGATAAAAACACCGAACCAATACGGAATCTGAATTGAAGCGATCCCGTATTTAACGCTTGCGTCATCATGAGAAGCGATTTGAATTTTTCTGATACTTTCCTTATCCTTCTTGACTTCAACTTTAGAAACATCAACATTCAAAATACTATCTTTGTAACCTGCAATAAATTTTCCCTCATAGATAGCAGCGCTGTTTCCAGATTTAACTCTTCTTTCAAACAAGCCAGATTTCAATTCTTTGTAGTGCTTGTCCTTTTCAATTTTCTTAATATTAGCTTCAGGAATATGTCCACTTATAATGATCTCTTTGGTATAATCATTAAAGTTTAAATCGACCTGGATCCTCCGCGCCCCTGGAATGTAAACGTGAAGTTTATGTTTGTCTTCTCTTAACCCTTTGAGATCTCGAACTGTCTCGAATCTTCTATGATCTGCATAAGATCCACAGTGACAGCACACTAAACAATAATCATGATCGCTTACTACTTAAGTCCCATCTAGTTAAGAAATCAATGCAATATTGCCTTCCTAGTGGCATAGAATACAAGTATCAAATAAATAAATAAATAAATAAATAAATAAATAAATAAATAAATAAATAAAAAAGCAACCAAAAATGTTTCCATTAGTTACTATGCAATAAATCTTCGTTGGACTGTAAGCAAAACTAAAAATTCCCTGATGATTTCTGTTTTGCTGAGAGTACTGGGAAACGGGTTTCACAAAATGGAAGCCTACGTAGTCTTGCAGAGAGAATTCTACTGATTTCTTACTATAGCCACATAACTTGCAGACTGACTAAAGTTTGGACTTGCACTGTTGTACCTCAGTTAGGAAAAAAAAAAGCTCAAGAGCATTTCCAGAAACAACCACTATATAGTCACGCTTGCTGTAATTCACTCCTCCACAAATTTAACAATTAATCTACTGACCAACTGGGAAGCATTGCAATCTCAACAAATAATATTCTGATTATTCGCAGTCGTTACTCAAGGTATACATGTCATGCTAATTGCACCACTGTTAAAACGTAATTTCTACACTGAGTTAAACAAAATTATTTTTAAAGCATTTTTAGAGTTTGGCTTTAGATTGTGGCACATACTGTCACCGGCCACCCACCGGCCGCCGTAGTCAGGAAACAAAACGGAGTACCGACTAACCGGACAACAACCGTCACGGATTAAACTCAATAGTTGAAATTTGTCCGCATATAGCTGAAATAAAAAATAACTTTAACCCAAAGTGCCGAAGAAAATATCAAAAGTTTTTCCATATCATTTTTTTCAATGATTTCAATTTGTTTTTACCAAAAATTTCTCCTTCTTTTCGCATTTACATTTTCCGGGTCCGTACTTGCGGATGACCATTGATGAATATATCAATTCGGAATTCTCGTACTGCGGTACACAGCGGACAGTACCGATTGGTTGGTATATGCGTTTGAAAAAAAAAAAAAAAAATACAAAGGCTTTGGCGATCACGATAAATGAAAACGACACGCAATTGCTCTATTTGAAGAACCATGACTTTATATGTGTGCGATCTTGCAGTGGAAAACAACACAAAACACATACAAGAAAACACATGAAGTGATGTTCATCTTTTTTCCTTTTTTTTTTTATTAAAAAAACGCTAATTAAGCTAAGCGTTCCCTCCTACCAATAAACTAATCAAGTTTTTTGATTGCAAGTTCCAATTTTTTTTCCCCGTAGATCTCCCGATCTACCTCAATTAACAAAGTAATTAGTAGAACGACAAAGAAAATCATTCATTTTGAGACGCAATATGCACCTCACATATCGCAACTTTGGGTCCGCATAATCTTGCATACTACCGCTCTCCGCCATACAAGCGATCGGCTTATGAGCCCCTTTGAAATGAAATACACTATTGTCAGTGGCACGGTTGTGCGGTTGGACGGTTGGCCAATCGATGAATGCAGCTTTAAGTTTCTTAAATGTATAAAATTGAATTATATGAAATATCTTGATTTCTATACCAAAAATAAAATTTGGCCCGCTGTAAGCAGAGTGGCTTGATGGGTTTCTGATCTGTATTATTGTGTCAATGAAATTTTGCGCACAGTTGCCGATATTCATGCCGATATCCCGATGAGGACAGCACCACAGCGTACACTATAGTGCCATGAAACATGACTATGTGTGTGATTACCAGTGCACTTTTACTATTTGCGTTTATGCTGTTAAAATTTCAAAATTTTGACATATCACAACGATTCAATACTTTCAATACTAATGATAATAGAATGAGAATAATTTAGAAAAGGAGCGAAGAGAAAGAGATACAGAAGGATAACAATTGACAAACAACTATGATAACAATTAATAATCGTAATAATAATAACAATAACAATGATAATTATGGTAATGGTAACAATACTATAGTAAGTGATGATAATTAACAGGTAAGGTAATAAAGTGATAGGCAAATAGATAACAATGAAGTAATAATATATAGACAATTATAAAAAAATAAAAACACAGGCAAGTGGAAATTAGATAGAAAATAGGAAGTAGACAATATGAAGTAGTAAGTATAACAAAGATGAAGACAAAGAGAGTAGAGGCGAAGTAAGATTAATATTATTTGATAAAGAGTGAAAGAAAGGTACAGTTTTCAAAATTTTTAGCTTTTTCTTGTTTGAAAAAAAAAAGGGGTAAAAAAAAAGTAATTTTAAAAAATTAATAAAATTGAATAAAATTGGTACAAAAACAAACAAAAAAAGAAAAAAACTTTGGATCTTCTCGACTTGTTGATTTTGATTTTGATTATTGAGTTCAAGTTTTTCTTTCTCTGAATGATTATAAAAAATGATTGTACATCATCATAAGCTAATGAAAGTTTACGATTGAATATTACACATTGGTGATCGTCACTTGCTCCCTGAGATAAAAACAATGACAATAATGATAACCAACCGCAACAAGAACCAAGCACAATAAAGTCAAAATTATTGTTATTGTTATTTTTATTTTTATTTTTATTATTATTGTTGCTGTTGCTGTTGTTGCTGTTGTTGCTGACCCAATGGCATTTGAATTTGCTGCTGCTGCTGTTGTTGTTGTTGTTGATGAACAAAGTCTTGTAGTGGCATTTGTTGAGGTTGAGCTTGAGAAGCAACAGAAGCAGCAGAGGAAGTAAGTTGTTGACCAGCTTGAACCTTAGCAGCAATTCTTCTTCCATGGGCAGTATTTCTAACTGATGGCAAGATCGGCTTAATCAATTCTGCCAATTGATTAAATTGATTTGGTCGTTCAGCGACATCTAGCACAGTTTGCAAGACATAGTTGCCATATGGATCATGTAATAATTTGGATAAGAATACATTTGGAGGAGGAGCACCAATAACTGTGGTTGAATTAGCACCATTAGCGCCGCCGGCGATGATATTGTTTGATGAGTTTTTCAAAATTTCGTCAATAACAGTATGTGACAAATTATTAATTCTCAAGATTTTTTCAATGACGTTTGATCCAAATTTATGGGTTGACAAGAATAAAATCTTGCTCAAGATTGAGTCAACAATGATTTTAATACTTTCTTCTTCTCCCTTGCTCAAGACATATTGTACAACATAATTCCCAAATGGATCAACCGCCAAATTTAAGCAGTTTTTAGCAATTACCATGGATAACTGTTTACACTGATCCACTGATCCATAATCTAAACATCTTTGGAGTACACAACAACCATGTCTATGAGTGGAAATCTTGATACAGTTCTTACAAGCAGCATTGAAAATGAACTGAATGTTTTCTGACTTGTAATTGAATTTAGTCAAAATTTTTTGTACCACATGGTTACCGTTCAAATCTCTAGACAATGAAACAATATCGTTTTCAAAAGATCTAATAATTATTAAATTTTCTTCTTGAGTTGAGATAACTTCAATAAGTTTTTGTAACGCTCTAGTGCCATGGGAATCTAATGAGATTTTAATAAAATGATCGCATGAATTTTTAATTAATTGAATTCTTTGCTTAACCGTGACTTGATCTAATAATTTTTGAATCAAATAATTGCCAAATTGGTCAGTCATTAATTCAACAATATTGTTATTGATCTCGTTGAAAATTAAAGTAGCAGCATAATTTTCACTCTTGTTCTTGTGGTTATTACCATTACCATTACCATTACTGTTATCACTGGCTAACTTGACGTTCTCTTTATGATTTTTTTGAACATCATAAATATCAAGTTGTCTTTGCAAAAATCTGCAGCCATGTTGATCTTTGCATAATGAATAAATTTGACCTTTGAAGTCATCAATAGTAGCATTCAAAAATCTGGAAACATCATCACCTCTTCTTCTACCACCTTGTGGGCCGTTATTACTATTGCCGTTGCCATTGTTGCTGTTGTTACCATTGCCATTTCCAAAGTTGCCACTGAAACCTCTTCTGTTGTTGACATGAAGATTACTCATCGGCCCACCAGGAGCAACATTGCCACCATGATGATGAGGATGAGGCAGCCCATTACCAGTACTGGCAGAAATCAAAGGAGCAAGACCATTATTTTGACCATACTGACCGCCATTATAAGCATTCAAAGGCAACCCATTGATATTTGGAGATGCGGCTCTGAATTGCTCAACAGCAGCAGGGTGATTGACTGGGGAACGGTACTGATTCATGTATGGATGAGGAGGAGGAGGTGGTGCTGCAACTCCATGGCTATATGCATTCATTGGATGAGGATGGTGAGAATGTGGATGAATCTGGTGCTGCGCAAACATCATTGGACTGCCACTGGATATATAATTAGCATTAATTGGGGCAGCATTACTACCACTTCTGCTGGATTTTTGGTTATAATTAGCAGAAGGTTGCGGAGTTCTAACTGGAGGTGGACCGCCAACTGGTGGAGAAGCAATACCAATAACTGAGCCATTTTGCATTTCGTTAACGGCTGCAAATTCATCGTTACTGCTATTATTATTTTCACGAGATCCGTTATTATTGTTGTTGGTATTGTTTGAAGCAATTATGTAACCATTTGGGTCATTTGTTTGTTGTGGTGGGTTTGAAACAGAAGAGTAACTAGCAATTGACCAACTACGTCTATGGCCATAGTTTCCATCAACCAAACGATTTTTCAAATGTTTTTGCCAAAGTGGCACTGCTGCCGAATTTCCATTGTTTCCATTTCCAGTACCATTATTGTTATTATTGTTACTAATAACATTATTGGAAGGAACATGAGATTTTGGGTTATTTGAAAGCAAGTTAGGGTTAAGTTCATTTAAAGGATAACCTCTATTTTCTTCAAAATAAGTAGGAACATTAGCATTATTTACTTTTGGGTATCCGGAATTAGAGTACTGAGAAGAATTAGAGGAAGCGGTGGTTGGGCGATTTGAACCTAAATTTTCTCTTGAGTTGCCATTTTCCAAATTAGTAAATAGAGGGTTAGAAACTGATCTGCTGGCAGAATGAGCAAATCTTGATTTGCTGCTTGGGTAGTCGTAGTAAGCAGCACTAGGAGTTGCTGCTGTGATTGGCGAGTGTAAATTTCTGTCAATTCCACCATTGGCAGCAGCGGCAGCAGCAGCCTGAGCAGCAGCAGCCTGAGCAGCAACATTGGCTTGAGCAGCTTGAGCAGCAGCCTGAGCAGCGGCAGCGGTTGGATCCAAGCCTAATTCTTGAGATGAGCCATTGTTTCCATAAGTGCCCATGTTGAAACCATTACCCATTGGTTCATAATCTAAGGGACTGTGGGCAGCAGAAGCACCAACTGGAGCTATAGCAGCTGTTGGGACAGTTTGCGTTTGTGCACCAAAATTGCCATTGGCCACCGAGGGAAACGAAGCCACTGACCATGAATGCTGATGATAATTTGGAGTATGAGCGCCATTAGCGTTACCGTTAGTGCCACCAATAACCAGCATATCATTAGCGTCATTGTTGAAATCAAGCAAACTGAAACTGACTCTATTTTGATGATGTTTTGGCTTGATCTCGTTGATGCCATTTAACTGATACATCCCAGCGGCGGCAGCGGAAGAGTTATTGTTGCTATTGTTATTGTTGTTGATGTTGTTAATGTTGTTGTTGTTGTTGGCATTGTTGTTGTTCAATGGGTTGCCTGAAATTGAAACCCGGTCATTAATTGGATTAGCGGTAGCGGTAGTAGCGCTAGTGTTAAGCAAAGACGAGTTACTGTTGTTGCTCAGTAAGCGGCGAGGACTACTGTAATCCAAATCCAAACCACTTAGAACGGTGTTGATATCCAAATCTTCATTAGCCATGGCTCTAGAGTTTTGAGATTTCAATAGATCATTGTGGTGGGAGTAGCTATTGTTGGCACTGGCACTGGCACTGACACTGGGATCGACCGAGAACATTTGATGATGAGAATCGGACACTAACGACGATGAGTTGTTGTTCTGATTAGGGTTTGGGCTAGGATTGATATTACTGTGACTGGTGTTAATCAGGGCAGTATCTGAGCCAGAGTTGTCTGAACGAAAGAACGTAAAAGAAGAGTCGTTGGTGGTGGTGTTAGAGAACCCAGAAGAAACACGACGCTGGTGAGAGAAGGAGTATCTGTTGGAAGTGGCAGAGGATGAGGGTTGATTTCCTGACAAGATATCCATTTTCCAGAGCAACAAGGAGAAGGAATCTTTGTAGAATGGGATTCCAAAATGAGTCTGGGAGACGATATCCCTGAACTATGATACAGAAGGAAAGAAGAAGAAGAGTAAGAGTGCAAAAGCAGAAAAAGAGAAAAAGAATGGATGAGAAGCTAGTCGCTCAGTGTCAATTTTTTTTTCCTGCGATTTTTCAGAGGGAGAAAAAAAGAACAGCGACCGGCGATAGAGAGGAGGAAAAGAGTACAAAAGTAATTGAAGAGGAAGAACAGAGCAGAGCAAGATCCAACAAAAAAAAAAAAAAAGAGAATGATGAAAGAGAATTGGATTGGGTTGCACTGAAGAACAGAGAAGACTTCTTCTTGGGAGGACAGAGGGAAAACTTTGGAAGAGGAGGAAAGAAAGAAAGAGCGGAAAAAACGAGTTGTTGTTATTTAAAGCGATGCAAGAAAAACTGATGACTTCTAACACTGTGCCAGGCAGGATAATGGCGGCCGCAACGCCCTGAGGGAGCAGCCACGGGCGACGGAGATACTGGTTGGATGGGCTACAGAACAGGGCAATTACGCTATTACAGGCTAGCAATGCCCACAGAAGATACAATATTGCAGCATCCAGACCGGCTTGACTTTGGGTCAGAGCAGTTGGATGGTGTTTGTAGTCTTATAGTACTACGATATTGTGTATATAGTATAGTAGCTGATGGCGGTTGATCTGGGTGGAAGTGCGGCGGAGGAGGCGATGGAGGAGCGCGGATATGGACGGATGGGGGTTTTTGAGGAGGCAGCAGAGGCAGCAGAGGCGGCGGAGGATGCGGAGGATGCGGTTGGCAACGCAGTACAGCACGGAAACGCCCATAACCGCACAAAACAGAGTAACACAGAGTGCAACAGAGTGCAACAGAGTGCGGCAGAGGAGGACATATCAAGACAGCAGTCCACAGGCAGGCTGGGCTGCACCTACTATATCCTATATAGATATCTGCCCGGTGATAATTGGCAAAGGACTGGATAAGTAGACAAGAAGCTCAGTGGTAACAGGTGACAGACGTACTGATGGGTAGCATCAGCATCCAAAGCTTCCGTTTCAGCTACGAGACCAGGGGCCGCTTCCCGGGCCCCACGATCATGCTGGCCAAAGTTGAGGGACGTCAGCCAGCTGCAGTCCTTATTGCAATATTACCGCCAAAGGTTATATAAGCTGCAAACACAAAATCAGTTGCCAGGTTGCCAGGAGGAGACCCGCGGGTACAAATTCGAGCCAACACTTAAGTGGCGCACATGGCAGCAGGATGACTAAGTACTGCGGTACGACAACGCTATATAGCAGGCTTGTTTGTTGGAGTATTATAACGCTACGTAGCCTTTCTAGATCGCTTGAGTGAGCGGCTGCTGTGTATCTAGTGTGTACAACGTTGGTAATCGCTAAGATCGATTTCCTTGGTGACTCGAGTTTTCGTTAGTAATTGTAGCGGTTGATAACCATTTCTACCGAATACGCGCCCTGGACTTCCTGCAGTAGCCATAACTTTATAATATTATGAGCACCGCTGTTTTGTTGTAGAGAGCTCCCAGTCATAATTGCAGGCAGAGTAAATTGGATGACTGACACCAGCGCTTTACTGTTACGATATTGCAGGATTGCTAGGTTATAATTATTGGAGATAGCCCAGCCCGTAGGACACCAGTTTTTTTTTTTTCTTTTCTTTTTTTTATTTTTCACCAACTCTTTGAACAACTGTCAGCAATAGCAAAAAACTTGCATTTATACAGGGGTGCGCTGCAGTGGCTAAACCCGCCTGGGCCCCTATAGGGGCGCTTCGCTATTGGCAACCGTGGTGCACATGAACCGTGGTTCACTTACTACACACCAACCGCATGCCTAGCCTGACTACACACTAAGCACTACGCACACACAACTTAAAACTCGTGAGTTCTTTATTCCCTCGATGATGGATTGTTCCTGAAATTTCTTATTGAAATTCTACACAAAACTCGACGCCTCTTCTATGAAGCGAAGCGATTTGAACAAATGTCATCCGTCATCCGTCATCCGTCATAGGCGGATGCATCATTGTGTACGGTTGTCCGCCCCAACGATTCTACATTTTGCAGAAATAAAATCTAACTCGGGTTCAGGAGGATCAATCAATTTTCACACACACACACACACACACACACATATATATAAATATACATATAAAATATTGCACAGCATTGGAGGCTTTGACATTGCCATTGCTATTGTATTTGTGCTTGTCTTTTTGTCTTTGCTTTTTTTTTTCCAATTTGATTGACTTGTATTTAAGTTTGAATCGGCAATATTCTATAAATCAGGATAGGATGTCTCAGGGCGAAATAGTCCCTTTTGAAATTTTGCTATGCGCGGTAAGGTCATTGCTATTATCCACTGATTGATTTATGAGCAACAAACTACATACATACATACATACTTTCTTATGAATATGGTTCCATCCCATGTAAAAGTGTCTTAAAAAGACTATTCCAAAGCAATCCTGTCCTTGAAAATCAGTTGAGAGAAACACAAAACCACATATCATCGCTTTTCTACAGCTATGCACAACACTATCCCTCCGCTGAGCCCTTAGGGCTTACTCGAGCAAGCGCGCTCGGGCATGCCATCATCACAAAAGAAGTTCAGTATTGAGGCATTTGTGCTAGTTGTCATGGCGATCGCATCGATGGACCATCGCATCCAACAACATATCCATTTTGCAACCAATCTAAGCAAAAAAAAAAAAAAAAAACCGAAAATAAAGCCAAAGTGATCCAACTGTTATGATTTTAAGCATATTTTGAGCAAACTGCTGCTTTACGCTATTATAATATCGACAATAGACAAGCAGTATCTCCGCCATATCAATGCGCTAAGCTGGAGCTCATAAGCGACGCTTAATAAAGCGACGTCGAGTAAGGCTAAATAAAGTTAATTAACTCCGCACAATTTGATATATATAGGCAATATTTTTTTCTATTTGGTTATTAATTTTTTTTTTTTTTTTTTGAAAAAAAAGTAAGAGGAGTAATTCTATTTTTACAGACTGTATTAGCTTAATAGCTTAGAACCATCGTTTAATCCATGCTATCAACCCGTACTAGAGTACTAAAGCGGCGTTTATTTATGCACGCTATACTGGCTTGTATTGATTGCTTCTGACCGAAAAAGTTAGAATGATTGATTTTAACAGCAACGCTAAATATATAGCATTTCAAAACTATGAATGCAAACAACATGAATCAATCCACCAACATAAATTAATGCATCAGCACGAACTTTGAAGGGCAAAATTCAAAATTTTTCAAAACTGCAACGCTTTCGGATATATGAAGTCGAAACTCAAAATACTTCAAAACTCTAAAAACAAAAAAAAAACAAAAAAAACCAATTGAATTTGCCATAATCCACCGCTATGGATACAATGCAAAAAAACAGGATGCAAGATCTATTATTACACTGATGAACGTGCATGATTGTGCATGGCCTATTCTTCTCTAAGCACTCCACAATCATAGCACTTTAATAGAGTGTTGACAGGCTACGCCCCAACTTCTATATTCAATGGTTTGTATTATAAGACATACCGAGATATTGCTCCACAGTGTTCTGTGTTTTCTATGCTAAATCAAAGTACATTATGGCCGAAGACTAGGTTGATGATATGGACCTGCAAATGTTTCACGTACATTTGGAAAAACTATTATCATTATCACTTGTAATACCACATTCACATTGTACATCACAATATCTCGAACCACCAACAACAAGAACAAAAAAAAAAAAAACAATA